>Ga0209589_1012168_pt1 | contig 11787 bp, 4 predicted proteins | sample CowpeawhiteBW_FD_187525 | JGI IMG/M metagenome (GOLD analysis project Ga0209589, IMG submission 187525) | Root nodule microbial communities of legume samples collected from California USA - Cow pea white BW (SPAdes) (version 2) | ecosystem: Host-associated > Plants > Roots > Nodule | place: USA...
ATATATATATATATATATATATAAATAGCACAAAAGTGGTTAAATTGGTTAAATTTGTTTCCTCCATAACTCTAATCTTGAATTTATTTATGCAAGTAATGAAATAAAAAATAAAAAGCAATGTAAATGTAAATGAAAATGAAATTAGCGTATATTTCCTAATGAATATATTTCGATATTTTAACATACTATAAATAAACTTGAAGGCGGCAGTATATCGAAAGAATTTCTCAAATTTTATGTTAAGAAAATATTAATATTCTTTTAAATTAAATTGATTTGAATTATCTATTGAAAATCATTTTTATGTGTACCATTATATATTATAATAAAAATATTACTAATAACGAAATTTTTTTTATATATAATTATATTACTAAATTCTTTTCAAATTTACGTTAAAAAAGTCTTAATATGATTTTAGAATTTATTGCAAACCATAAAAGTGTTATAAAAAAAAGTACTAATATATTTTTATTGTTGAATTCTTAAGAAAAAAATTGAGAAGGTGTCAGGAATTATTACATGTTCAAAATGTTATAAAAGATATAGATATATAAATAAATAGATGAATAAATATATAGATATATGGTAGCTGTGTGGATAGGGTATTAAGATAAAACATTTAGTTATTCTTGCATATCTCTTCGTTTTGGTGCAAATCTTCTTGCTCAGAAGTAGTTACAAACCAACGACCTTCATCCCCAAATCTGGTCACGTGAAAAAACCCAACGGATTTTACACTCAATTGACAAGCCTACGTGGCACTGAAAATAATATTTGATATTCTTGTGGATTATTATGAATCGATAGGCGGGAATGAGAAGGTAATAACGGAGAAAATGCATGCAGCGGTCTTTAAATAATGTAAATGCTATTTCAAATCTTTTCAGTTTCAATTTCTCTAACCATTTCATTTTGGCTCTACCTTCTAAAGGCAACCAAATACTTTGTGAATGATGACGCTCTGGAAGGTGCTTGCGTGGAGGCGCTCGCTGCCACGTGGTGTTGGACGGAAATGGAGGCAACGGGAACTGCAGCTATCATGGATCGATGGAGAGAGAAGAAGTATCAACTTCGGGAAGAACCTCTCTAGCCGTACAGAACAGTATGGAGCGGGAAACCCTAGACGCGACGACGATCGAGATGTTGCTGGCGATGGCACTTGTGTGATCAAGAAGATGGAGTATTTCCTGCGCGGAAGGAGAGGGGAATGGCGCTGGCGGTCTCCGGTCGGCAACGGCGCCGTTGATGCACTGGCACGGTGGCAGTGGCGACGCAGTGTGGCGGCGTCGGCTTTGTTGCAGCAATGCGAAAGCCTCCATGGAAGAGGAAGAGGTACAAACCCTGGTGCTAAGGGGAAAAGAGATAGCTCAGTTGGCTCAGGCACTAATGGATCGGAGGTATGTTAGATCAAATCTGTAAAATTATGCTTATTATTTATTATTATTATTTATTCCATCGTCATATATTCATTGAATTCATTTGTAAAGGTTCTCTATTAAAATTCAGGTCATATTATTATAAGAAAGATTATTATAATTACAAATAAGTTTTATATAATTTTAATTTAAATTATTTTTAATTATATACGTTATTGATGATAAGATATCATTAATTCGGGTAGATTAATATGTGTAAAAAAATAAAAATAAAATTCTTAATTACACTAAAATAGTACATATAGAACTCAAATAAAAAGTATTCAATCAAAAATTCTTTTAAAGAAACATATCGTTTTTCTTATAATTGAAATTATTATAAAATTTAACAAGTTATTTGTTATATTTTGATATTAAACATTTAATATTTTATTATGATAGTTGAATGATAATCGAATATGATTAACCAAATAAAAATTCATTAACTTTTTGATAATGAGTTTGGTCTTTATATAAATAAAAATCTTGGTGAGAATATCAGGAATGAAATAAGAAATGTTTTTCTTAAATTATTCATTTTGAGTTAAATTTTTGACAATTATACCTTTATTTTAGAACTAACATCAAGATGAAAACATAATAAAAAATATTATATTAATTTTTTAGTGGTTTTATAAATTAATTTATTATTGGTTTAGTAATAAATCTATAAGATCATCAAGGATGTTCTGATATTTTTTGGACGGAAAATATAATTAATTAAATTAAATAATTTAATTTTAATTAATTAATTAATTAATATTTTCTTAATTAGAATATTATTATACTCTTTACTAGCACAAAAAATACAATTAATAAAAGTCTAAGAATATATAAAATTGATTTTAAGTAAAACTTAATCAAAATTGATAAATCAAAATTAAATATGATTTAATATAAGATTTATTGACGCTCGAAACAAAGATTCGATTTGGTTTATATTAGATAGAAAAAAAAGAGAGGCAAATGTGGGCTTGCGTGACGATAGAATAAAACCAATTTCGAAAAACACATTTTTAGATGAGAGGCTTATTTTTAAAACCCTAAGAGTAGATGCAAAAGTTTTTTTTTTTTTTATTTTATTTTTATGAAAAGGAGCTTTCTCTTTAAGATTTCAATAGTTTTCCGTTGCTAGAGAAGTAGGTCGGTTCCATCGGTCAAGTCTTGGCGCAATAGAGATTAGTCTCCGTGGATACACGTTAAGACCTTTGTATGTTTGAAAGGGAAAACTTTTCGGAACTATAATTGGCAATCAAGGTATTTTTTTTCTTCTTAATTTCTTGTCTGTTGATATCTATTATGCATGAATTTAATAAAAATAGATCCAACAATTTCTTCTGTGCATGTTATGAATGAGATTTATAACCTTCAATTGTTATCAGAGTTTGTTTTTTTTGGTTAATCTTTATGCTGCTGGTTTTTTAATTGATTTTTTAAATCAATATGTGTGTAATTAAATGTCGCAATATGTTAACCTTAATTTTCACTTAAACTTAAAAGAAAAAAAATATGTTTAACTTTATCTTGAATTACTTGTGAAATTTGGATGATATATTTTGTATTTAGAATTGTATTATCTAAACTATGTTTTATATTTTATATTTTGGATTGAATATTTTATAATACAAGTATTATATTTTGAAATAAATTTATAATGTAAATTTGTATTTCAAAATAAACAATCTAAAATAAAAATATATATTCTGAATTATATATTATTAAATCTCTTTTAATTAATATATACAGAACAGAAAATCAATCCTAAACCAGAAGATAAAGATAAATTTAGAATGTTGAACTTTATCCTAAGTGCAATGCAAGTTGAAATTACACATTATGAATTTGAAAGCGATAGTAACAGTACAACTATTTAAAGGAGATTGGAAAGTACAAATTTTATTATAATATCTAATCACACATTAACATATAATTTTTAGAATGACTACTTAAATATTTTTTAGTTAGTTTACAATATAAATTCGTTCTAATTGCAACAAACTCTTGTAAGAGAAAAAACCAATAGGAAGCCCCAAAACGAAGTTCGAACATCATTTCATCCAAAATTTTCGAACATCATTTCATCTGTCTTCTGTTCTTGTGGGCAAATCATCCAAAGTTTTAACGTTCAAAGATCTTCTTTTGCCAATCCAACTTCTAAAATCTCCACTTTACATAATGCTTTCAAATTTAATGTTCATTGCTTCTTCTGTGTGTTCACCGTCACCTTCCACCCTCTTTGGTTCCCAAAAGATTTGTTCTTCCTTCGAACCATCTCAAAACAAAGCCACACATTTCTCCACAGAAAGCCTTTTTTTCCTGCACCACTGGAATTTGGGTTGTAAATGGGCCCTCTCTTCAGTTTGCTTCTCCTACGCCGGAGATTTGTTCTTCCTTCAAAACCATCTCAAAACAAAGCCACACAGTTCTTCACAGAAAGCCTTTTTTCCTGCACCACTGGAATTTGGGTTGTAAATGGGCCCTCTCTTCAGTTTGCTTCTCCAACGCCGGAGAAAAGGCACTCTGCTTTCTCACCTTTGTTTTTCTTTCTATTTTTGTTTCCTATGCAATTACTTTTCCGGAATGATGCTCTATGGTTTCTGTGCTTGAAGAGTAAAAGTGTTTGACTTTCTATGCTACTTGTGACAAGCTAAGAAAATGAAGAAGTAAAAACATATTCTTTTAATGTGGGTATCTGGCGATTGGTTTTTCAGTGTATTCAATACCAAATTGAAATCTACTATGATGATATGATTCCCTTTGCATGAGTGAATGTGAGTGCATTTCAGTGACACCTATGAGTTATCGGTCTTTATGTTATTTGTTTTTGTTTACAATAATATATGAAATAATTTAGTTTAACACCTTGCTTATGAAGATTTTTATTCAGTCGATCAAATATGGATCTCTCAAATATATTTTTTAAGTAATTATTACTTTTGTCCGTAATCTTTCCATGCGTGAAAATATACTATTGATTGATGATGTAAACAACTTTTATATTATCAATACATTCTAGTCAAATTCTTTATAAAAGATTGTAATAATTACTTGTATTGTTCATTTTATTTGTCTCTTTTTCAGGAATCGGGAGTGGAATGGCGTATTCTGAGGCGATGGGAGGTGCCTTGGGACTGGCAAACGGTTTCGTTAACCTCTCTTGCTTGTGTAATTGGGTGTGTTTCGAATAGCTGTTATGATTTCATATCAAACTTGAAATAATGAAAATCTACGGAGAAGATGGCATCTAGGGCCTTCTTACCCATACAAGTTATAATTTATTTTTGTTACTGTTTGTGGTGTATTTTGGGCCATTAATTTACTCCCAGGCAGTTTTTTGTCGACAGGTGTGATGGATGCAATTCATAGGTTCAAACCTGATGTGCTAAGTTTAAATGTTGAGGCAGTGATGCTTTTGTTAGATATAGGGTATGCTATTCCTTTCGACTCTCGTACCTTTGTAATCCTTGAAGTTGGTTGGTAATTTTGAAACTACTTCCACTTTTTTGCTTCTGACTTATTTTGGACGAGTCATTGACTTGCTGAGAAGATGTGAAGCTACATTTTACTTAGCAAGATCACATGATGTTCTTGGAAGTGAGTGATATGCATTAGGTCTTTAGGCTTTCATCGTTTGATTACTTCTTGCTCAATTTGGAGATCCCAAAATAAGACTAATTTAGAGTATGTAAGATTGTGTAAATCTCATCTTAAAATTCAATTTTGTGAGGTTTAATTAGGTTTAAAGTCCATTTCTTAAGACTCAAAACTTGTATCTTAGTGAAATGTTTGAAGGCTGGCTTACTTTGTACATTTCCTTTTATTGAATTTAAGGGGGGATTTAAAAAGGGAGGAGAGAGGGTTCTGTATATATAATCTACATATATAGATTCTTGATAGACTTAGGGAACTTTTGGTAGGAGGGAAGTTTCTTCATACCTTAAATTGAATTAATGAGTAATATGGTAAATTTTTCAGTAAATTTTTTATTTTAAATTGGGAAAGTTAGACTCCCACCTCCTCCATGACAAGTTTTTTGTGAAAAGCTTGGCTAAAAGGTAAACCAAGCGTGAGAAACATATTTCCTTGAGGATGTTATATTTTAAAAGGTAAACCAAGCGTGAGAAACATACTTTCCCAACCTCAGTTTTCCAGGAAACTAAAAATTTCTATTTCCTAGGCTAATATTGTTGGAAAACCACCTTAATTACGGTCATCCGTGCCCTACCTTGGTTGTGACTTATTTGGGGTCTGCCTTAATTTTTTTCAAGGGTGGTGTTTTAGTCTCCGTTGACACAGTATGATTATAGAGCTTATACAACTTGGACAACCCTCACCTTGCAAATGGATTTCATGGGGGTTGAATTAGGTTCTAATATATCAAAACCTATTCTATATACATTATTGGGTCACTTGCATTTGCGACACTTTAGCAACCTTGTGTGTGTGGGGGAGTGTTGGGAGGCCACCTTAATTGCGCTGATCCGTGGCCTGACTTAGTTGTGCCTCGTTGAGGTTGCCATAGTTGCCACTAAATAGTGGTTTACTTTCATATAAAGCTGGGACAATTCTTACCTTGTAAGCCGATTTAATAGATTGACTCTGGTCTTGAGTCCAAATTCTAGGAAAGATTAATAGTGCAACTCTGTAGACAATAGTACTCATGAATACTAAATGCATTTTATCATGTGATATGTAAACATACTGTTTCTTCAAAGCATTAACTGTTATTATCATTATTTCCAACAGCTTTAAACTTTTGTATGCCATCTACTTAATCAATCTATAAATAATAAAAGTATGAAACTCCTTTGGCCTTTCTACCGTCAGACGTAATAATTATTCCAATTTTCTTTCTGGTGTTAAAGAAGAAGTATGCGAAGTTTTGGATTACTTTCTTAGTTTCTTCTATTATTTGTCTTGGCAGCATAACAACTGCTGTTATACTTGGAATCATATATAGTGTTGCCGACACTTTCCAGCCACTTCCTGAAGACTTCTTCAAATACGGTATTATCATTTAAGAGCCTTTCAATTATGTTTAGGATATGGACAAAAAGGTTTCCAGTGTGAGCAGTATTTGTGTAAGGCTGAGTATAGTGCATCAAGAGCTCAAAATAATATTAAGATAACTTCAACATAGATTTCAATACAAGGTTGATTATTATTTTAATACATCTAGAGCTCTTTATTGGCTGCACTTATAGACACTGAGCTCATGCAAAAGTTATTCCTTGATGTTTATATTAATGACTGGCATCCAATCTTAAGACTAGAAAAAGTATTACCGATTTAACGAGGTTCACTACAACCAATACAAACCAGTTTGTGCCTTTATGAACGTGCTGTATCTCTGTATGTTGGTTCATGTTGGTTTAAATCTTATTTTAATCCAATGTTGAGTTTGCAATTGGCTTCTATTTGGAAGAATTAGAACTTGTTACGCACTGATGCTTTTCCATTCAATGGTAAAAACATTGTTACAGATTTGAGGGAACCTTTCAATCTTCAAAAGGGTTGGCTTTTGTGGGCTGGGGTTGGACTTGTTAGTGCCTTTATTGCCAATGTATTGACTCGAGTTGCTGTGTCAATCTTCAGTGGAGGTCCCCCAAAAGGACAGGTTTATGCTCTAATTTTCAAATTTTATTGGCAGTTGCAGATGTAATTAGTAGTTTCTTTCTATATGTTAATCTATATTCTTTGTAGCATGGGAGGAGGCACTTTAGGGTCATTGATTTTCCAGTAGCATCACTATTGAACCACTGATCTTAGAATTCCATCACAGCAGTTTATAGTATGTTACCGACTTAAAGTCATAACTAACTAGGATCAGATTAGCTATATCTTCCTCTTTTACCTTAGCAGAATTAATCTGTCTTGATAGGTGTATTACTTTATGCTGTTAAAGTTTGCCTTTTATAACAGCGTTTAATCTTTTTTTCTTCTGGAATTCAAACCATGTGGGTATCTCTTATATGCTTCTATAAATTGCTTTTCAGACTGATGCTCTTGTTATCTTGGCTCCATTAGTTGGATCTTCAAATCTAGGGTAATTTAAGATATTCCGTTCCCTTATTTAAAATTGCAGTTGTTGCTTCAGTTATGCTTTGATAACTTGCAGTAAAGTGAGGCTTATGCAGCCAAATTGTAGTTGCGGAGCTATCTAAAACCACAACATTGTGGTGACAATTGTGGTTGTGGACTGGAATTCTATCAATGAAAGGAATTTTTCAAAGGTTTCCATCTAGGTTCGGTATCCCAGATTCTCAAGAAAGTGATTGATTGTGTTTCTTTTCATTGTAGTACTGCCTGCCGCTTGGTTGTGTCATGTGTTCTTATTCCACTCCTTGAGGAGACTGTGTTTAGAGGATTTCTTATGACTTCTCTGACTAAGTGGTACGGTTGCCTTCATATATTTTCCTTTCCATTTGAGACCTGTTGTTTTTTGTCGATTAAGTTTTTTTTCCCTTTTTGATTTTACCGTTCTTTCATTTCCATAACCATAATAAGTCATCTTAAAGAAACTATAGCTTGCCTTGAAAGTGGTACTTTTCCCTTTTTGAATTAGATATACAATGGAAAGATAATTGAACAGATAAGGCTTTAACAAGTGCAGCTTCACCTACGCTGTACTTCGCTTATCCTTATAAAAAAGAAAAGTTGATTAGAATGTATAGTGAAGTTTGCATTGTGCTAGCTAGTAGCTATTTTCCCTTCCAGTTCAATTTCTGACCATATTTATGCATTTGGACTCTTAATTTAGGTGGTAGCTCTTTAATCAACTTTGTGAACTAATATATGGAATTTTACCTTTAAGAGATTATATATATATAGTAGTGTGTTGGTCCGAGTTATTTGGACTAGCAATGTTTGGCAAAATCAAAGCTTGAACTTTCTGTAATGCTTTCTTTGTGAAAAATTATCTATATAAGTGAATATACTTGTATGCAGAATAGTACATTTATCTTAATGAAATGCATCATGGATGCCTCAACTAAATTGTTGAAGCATGTTCTGTGAATTGATTGTTACTGGTGCAATTTTTCTGATTCACCAGGGTTCCTACACCAGTTGCTGTTGTCATTATCTCCAGTTTGTTTGCCCTTGCACATCTCCGTCCTGCACAATTTCCACATATCTTTGTTATAGGTATGGTGTAAATACATGACAACTTCATCTTCAGAAATGGAAACAAGGAAATTTTCTATTGTAATGTTTAGATGGACATTGAATGCAAAATAATTTAATTTGAACAAGGTGGAAAAGTGAAAAAAAAGGGCCTTTTTATTTCAGAATTTGTTTATTCTCAGTTTCCATTTTCACAAATTATTTAAAAAATGTCATATTTTTCTATTTACGTTTCTGTTGTTTTCGTTATTTCCAACTCAAATATTTGATTGAATGCATTTATGTACTTATATTTAGAGAAAGAAATGAAAATAGAAAAGTGTACTTTGTCTTGAAAGATGGTATTGTTCTTCCACATCCTGTGTAGAAAATAACAGAAATTGTTACATACATAGGGTCTGTTTTGGGGTTTTCATATGCTCAAACTCGCAACCTTCTCACTCCAATCACTATCCATGCCTTTTGGAATTTACTAGTGATATATGTTACTTTTTTTTCCAGGTATTCATCATAACTCTACATTTGTAAATTCTGTTAGTTTTTATCATCAACTTTAATTCAAGAATAAGAATGCTTCTTCTGCTGATATCAGAAAATTGTTGCAGGAAACTTGATGGAAACATTCTCTCGCTTACATGGATGTAGAGCATCATGTACAGTATACAATACATACCCATTTCTTTGCTTATCTTCTCCCTTTCCCTGTTGTAAAACATAATCAGATTGTTGCTTCAAACAATGAAGAAAAAATTATTTGATCAATATATGCCATGAACTTTGAAATTGTCAGCAGGCCAGGTTGTATTAATCTCAATAACTCTCAAACATAAATGTCATAGATGCATTTTTTATACATCTGTTTTGGTATTTGGCTTCTCTTTATCTTTCACTGAACCAACTTAGTTAAAAATTAAACATGGCTTATAAAATACAAAATAAGTATTCTATCAACTATTGTTTTCATCATAAATATTCCATGTGTTATTGAAGTATATAAATAAATTTTATATCAAATTTGAGAAAGAGACAAATCCTAATTTCACATCTAATTATAAAGACTAAAAATATACTAAAAAAATATTAGAATTCGCTCCTTTATTATACTCTGTCATCGTTACATTATCAGGTGTAAAAAAGTTGTTACACCTATGTTCTCGATTGTAAATGAATATTATTTTGAACAAAAGAGAGCTCGGATTGCTCCTTTTGGAAACTCATTTTAAAAGAAGGTATTATGTTTCAGAAAGCTTATTTGATGTGTTTTCAAAAGCTTATTTTAGAAATCATGTTATGAAAAATCTTATTCTAAAATTCTATTCCTGAAAGTTTATTCTAGAAGATCTCTTAAAAGAGGAATATATTTGGTTTCCAATTTTACCGGAAAGTTTCAAGTTAATCTTTACTTAGCTTTTTGGTTTAATTGAGTTTTAATTTTAGTTTTTTTTTTCAATTTAGTTTCAATTTTATTTTTTTTTAATTGAATCTTAATTTTTTAAATATTGATTTAATTAGGTTTTTTTCTAAAAAAATTATAAACGGCATTAGAATCACTTAAAAGTTAATATTACAAGTTAATATTACATGTTAATTTTTAATTTTTAATTTTTTTAATTTTGTATTTAATCTTTTAATTTTTAATTTTTTTTTGAAACTTTTTTATTTTCCATGTGTCAGGTTTTGTGGTGTAACACATGACGTTATCTTTGTCACTTGTCGCAGATTGTGCCAAATGTTTGTGTCTTATTCTCAATTTAGTGTGTATATGTCTTTTTTTAATTCAGTCTTAATTTTTTTAAAAATAAATCAATGTTATCCCTCTCCAAATATTTATATTAATGTTATATTAAAATTTTCATTAAAATTGAGTCTTTAATATATTACATTATTGTGTATTTTTATTTTTTTAATTATGTAATAAAAATTGATTTTTTAAATTATTTTCATTTTAAATTTTAATATTATTAAGTTTGACAAATATTATTCTATATTATATTTTTGTTTAAATCCTAACATTATTTTGTTAGTTATCGTATAAATAATATTATATTTATTAAATAAATTTAAGTAAATTTAAGTTTATTTAAAAAAAAGTAAACATTTAAAACTAATCTATTATAAAAATATTTTTTTATATGATTAAAACTAATTAATTTAAATGGAATCCAATAATTTAAATGATTTAAAAATAATTCAAAAATATTTAATAAAAAAACTCAATTTTAAACCAAATATTAATATAATATTTATACAAATAACAAATTTAGTGTGAGAGACAATATTGATCCATTTATAAAAATGGGACTAAATTGAAGCAATGATAGTATGTGTGAGATTAAATTCAGTACAAGAAAATGATATCTAGTATTGATTGTGATATGTCGTACTAGTACTATCTGTTACTTAGTGTTACGTGTCATATCCCCTACCTGGCATGTAGACAACAAAAAATTATTAATTTACGCATGACATTAAATAAATTTTTCAGAAATTGAGACTCAATTATTACAATAAAGTAAAATTAAGCATCAATTAAAAAAATTAAGGAGAAACTAACTTTTGAACCAAAATGGAGAGTAAATAAGCAATCAATCTAAATCTAAAAGTAACTTTTATTACTTGTATAACTTTTAGCGCCTGTTTGCTTGCATGTATCCTGTAGACAATGATTTGTGAAGACAGATTTAAAAAAAAAATTATATTCTCATGATATGATTTGAAAAGAAAAGCAGAAATCGATTTGCAAGATTGTTCTCAAAATTCATCTCTTCATTTTGCAAAAATTTAAAGAAATAACAAATTATTTTACGTTTATACTCTCTTTAAATTTTATATAAATATATATTTATTTTAATTATTAATTATAATATACTATTATTATTTTATTAATTATTATAATTTATTATATATATATATATATATATATATATTAATTATGTAACCGTATCCTGTTACATATATACTAGCGTAACACAGGCGCGATAGCGCCTGTGTGTATACATTTTTTAAATATGCATGATATTATATTAATAGGTGATAATATTGTAATGTTATGAAGTTAATATATATATATATATATATATATATATATATTAAAATTATATTTATTAAAAATAAAGTGAAATATATCAGAACAAATAAAAGAATAACCATTGATAAATAAAAAAAAGAGAGAAGAAATAGAAACATCTGATTTTATAAAAAGTTTGTAAAAGTAATAGTCAATTTTTAAAAATTTAATAAA
>Ga0209589_1012171_pt1 | contig 11786 bp, 6 predicted proteins | sample CowpeawhiteBW_FD_187525 | JGI IMG/M metagenome (GOLD analysis project Ga0209589, IMG submission 187525) | Root nodule microbial communities of legume samples collected from California USA - Cow pea white BW (SPAdes) (version 2) | ecosystem: Host-associated > Plants > Roots > Nodule | place: USA...
TATAATATATTTATTTATTATTATTATTTTATTATATATATATATATATATATATATATAATAAAATAATAATAATATATATATATTTTATTTTTTTTTTTTTTTTTTTTATATATATATATATATATATATATAATAAAATAATAATAATAAATAATATATTTATTTGTGTAATAATTATTATAATTAATAATATAGATTTATAATAATTAATAATATATGTCTAATAAATTATTAATAATAAATAATATATTGTAATTAACAATAATAATAAATAATTTATATTGAATAATAATAATCTTTTAAAAATAATTATAATAATATAATAATTGATTTTTTATTAATTTTTATTAAAGTTTATTAAGTGATAGTTTTTAAAATTTTATATTTTTAACTAATTTAAAAATTATTTAATGTTTTTTATCAAGGGTATTATAGTAATTACAAAATTTTATCTATTATAATTTTTTATTTTATCTATCACGTCAATCAAATCTTTCACTAACTTTTATAAAAATTATTTCTAAATTTACTTACTTTACTTTCTAAATCCATTCAAAAAAATATCAATATCTATCCACCTAAATCAACACAAATCTCACATTATTCTTTATGTCCTTCTGCACAAGGACTTGGAAGGAAAATACGGATAAAACAGAAAAGACAAACATGGGTCCCACCGAAAAAAAAAGTTACCAGTCAAGAGGAGACAGGAAAGGCGCAGAAATGCATGGTTACTGGAGGTTTTTCAAAATTGTTGTAATTTTTTAATTTATGAAAAATAACTAAATTTAAAAAGAAAATTTAAAATAACTAAATTAATATATTTCTTAAAATTAATTAAATAAAAAATTAAATAACAATTTTAAATTAAATACAGTTATTTTGATAAAAACAAAATTAATTAATAGTGCTTATTAACCAGTGAATAAGCAGTTGAACCGTACAAATTGCTACCCAGAGCGTAGTATCGTACACCACATAGTGGCACTACTGAGCACAGTGTGCAGTCATGCAGACAAGACAAGCCGCTTATAATTCTCAACATAAATAAACTTTTCCGTTCATTTCCCCATTCTGTTTCTTCCCTCACACGTTTACAAACTATGACTAGAGTCATCCACCGCACGTACAGACCCAGGTCCCACGTCTACACCGTCGAGATTGACGGAGACTATGTCACCGTCACTGTCACATCCCACGCCTCTGTCGTGCGCCGTTGGCTCAACACCATTCTCTACTTCCGTCGCCGCGAAGTTTACCTGGAGCGCCTTGTTGTCGGTCTCGGAGTCCAGTGGACTCCCGGTGGCTCAGATCCTCCGGCGGATACGTTGCAGCTCTGCGTCGGTCACCGCTGCCTCATCTTCCAACTCGCTCACGCTGACACCGTGCCGAATATACTCCGCGTGTTCCTGAACCATAGCTCTCACTTCTTCGTCGGATTCTGGAACCATTCGGACCGCCGGAAGCTGGAGCATTCGGATCACGGTTTGGATATGTGTCGCGATCCTCTGGATCTGAGGCTTGTTGCGGTAACTAAGAACAATGAGAATCTCGAACGAGATTCAGTGGAGGAGATAGTGGAGAAATGCCTTGGTTTCGAAGTGGAGCAGAGACAGGAGATCAGCATGAGCGATTGGGATCGTAAATATCTTAGCCACGAGCAAATTGCTTATGCGACCGTTGATGCCTACTGTGCGTTCCTCGTCGGAAGGAACAGCCGTGTGTGGAACGTGTAAACCCGTTAGGTAACTCATGCTTATCTCTTACTATAGCACAAAATCTTCCGGTTTATTTCGTACTTTACTCATTTCACTCTATTATGCTTCCTTATTTTGGACTTGTTAGCATGAGAGGGTTTATTTCTCCATTTAGGGCACGTATATTGCGTTCACTGCTTCCAAACGGTATTCGGTTTAATGCATTTTTCTCATTGGAATCGTTGAATTTTTACTTAATAGGTAGGAGTTGAGATCATACGACTGCTTTTATTACCACTGCTGAAGGAGAAAGGAAATTTGAAATTTAATTTGCAGAGAAAATAAGTAAAGGGTTTTTTAATTTTATTTTAATCTTCAATTTTTTATACTACTTTATTTTTTCGTTAATCTAATAAAAATATATATTGTCATCCGTTTTGTTTTTCTTTCTGTTGATCAAACAAACCTAGAGAAAATTATTCATCTTTACTATCATATATACGTTTTCTAAAAGAAAATCTTTCTTAAAAACTAAAACGGTTCATCTTTTTTATGGGTTTTCTTTATGTTATAACCTGATCAACTAAGTATATAAAAAGCTTGCTCAACAAGGAACTATTGATATTTAAGAGAACATTATTACAAAAATAAGAAACTCCGCATTTTCTTATAATAAAGACAGTATGCATGTGTTGGGGGTCGAGAAAATTATTTTTGAAGACATGTATGCTATTAATTTTATACATCAAAGTCGTAAAATAAATAAGCTAACATTTTTACATCGTTTTGGATGAGCAACCAAAAATATTATAATTTTTTAATTCAACAACAAAGGTACTTAAATTTGTTTCAAGTAAGATGAATAAATTACCCACAAATTGTTGATCTAAGTAATTTGTTTTTAGGAGAAAGAACTACGTTAATTTATATTTAGACATAATTTTAAAAAAATCTAACGTGAAATAAAGTAACCTTTATTGTTTGCAACCTTTATTAAAAGTGAGTATTAATTAAATAAAAACAGTATAATGTATTTATTGTTTTCATCAATTTTATAAGTAGTCAATTGTAAAGTTCTAGTAAAATGTTAACATGTCCATAATCTTGACTTGTACCATCTGAAATAAAGAAACACTATATATATCCTAGTATCCATTCTCCATTCGACACACAGCCAACGTCACAACAAACTATTTTGGTGTCGCAAAATTAATTTAATTATATCAAAAATATATTATTTTATGAAAATGGTAATCTAAATTTGGACCGTCTGGTGTCATCGTTTGTGGTTTAACACCGTTACCGTATTCTTTTTTCATTTATTTACTATTCAAAGAAATTATTAGGCGCGGATTTGAGACGTGAGTTGTGCTTTTTTTTACCGATTTGGAAGTGATGTGAAGCACGAAATGTTTTGATGGGATCTCACTAGTTTGAGGAGATTTAAGAATAGATAAAGTCATTTTACACAAATAATTTTGCTTTAGTTTAATATTATTACGCATGACACCTTACAACCACCATGGATAGGGATGATAACAGATTGGGTCGGACATGGATATTGTCTACTCCCAGTCTAATTTGCAAAAAAAAATATACCCGTTACTCGCCGGTTTATTCGTCGGATACCTGTTTAAAAAATATCCGTGGATATCCGCAAATATTTAAAAAAGATATGTATTTTATAATTCTTTTAAATAAAAATTAAATAAAATTATAAAAAATAAAATATAACATAAATTAAATTAAATTAAATATAAATTACATTTTAATTTTAATTAAATTTAACCTAATAAAATATAAACTAAATTTTAATTTTAATTAAATTAAATTTAATAAAATATAAATTATTATTATTATTTTTTTATTTACAGATAATAGGTACCCGTGGGTACGGATAGTATACTACTTATACCCAATCTGTTTATAAGCGGATACTACAATACCCATTATCCACTACCTGTGGATAATAAATATCCGCGGGTACTAATTATCCATCATATTTTATCCGTAAATATTCACGCGCGTAGATTTTTTTTTCATCCCTAACCATGGACATGAGCTTTGGGGGAATCAGATATGTATGTTGGGAACAAATTCTGTTGTGGTTTGAACTGATTCCAATAGTTTAATTTTTTTCATTTTTAGTGTTTGAAATTAAAATATTTAATTTTTTATGTAAAACTTGTTTTATTCTTTTTTATTTTGATTAACAATTTTTTAAACTTTATTCTTAAAAAATAAATTTACTAAAATATTTATAACTCGTTTAAATATCACTTTATATTAATTTTATCATTAACGACAATTTAATAATATTGTATTTTAATCTATTAAATCTTTTTTTTAATCCGTCTCATTAGTCAAATTCCCATCAAATTTTAACAAATTTTACTATTAAATCCACTATATCATCATCTTCAAATATCTTAAAAGAAATAACATAAATGTCATTATCAAATCCAACTAAATTCATCTAATTGTTCTCCTTCAAATCATTCCTTTGAAAAGAACACGACCTAGGGAAGATGTCAGAGTGTGTCAAATTTAAATGTTCAGTATTTGATTATAATTTTATAGCGATTACCAAATTGACCGATATTTATTGAAAAAAGGCAATGGTAATATTTATGTGAAGTAGAGACTTGGTCATCAAAAGTAAGCATTTATAAAGTAAAAGGGAATATAATAATGTTCTTTTGAAGGGTGTTATGTGGGGATAGGTCCGTTTTCAGTCATTCAAAGACACAAGTTCATATGTGATATTAGATTCAACTGTGAGTAAGGAACAAATTCCGTTCACCCACTTGTAACATGAAAGTAAGCAATTTTACTGATATTTTAAAACACAACTAAAAGTCAAAATGTTTATTGTTGTAAGTAAATATGACGGTTGGCCAAATGCCCATCACATCATTAGGCCCAATATTGATTGATAAGTGAGTGATTTCTTTGCATATGGCCTTTTTAGTCTTTTAGACTAAAGGCTAAGGGGCTATGTAGTGTTAGGCCAAGTGCCAATTGGGTCAGTATGCTCAATACCAATTGATAAGTGAGTGGTTTCTTTACATTTTATAGTCTTTTTAGCCTTTTAGACTAAATGTTAGGGCCTATGTAGTGTTAGGTGCAATGTTAATTGGATCATTAGGCCGAAAGCGAATTTGGACGTCGAATCCAGTTTCGATAGGTGTTGAAAGGTCATATAAGATTTGAAATTGTTGGTATTAAAATAATGATTACAAACTTAAATAAATATATTAAAGATAAAGAATATTATTGAAGAAAAATCTTAATGAGAAATGATAGGTCAAAAGGTTAGAGGATTCAAAAGAGACCTTATAATAAAAGAAGGTAATTAGGAAACAGGAAGAAAACACTCTGAATGTTTTGACTAATCGACCTCTTATTTTTTGGCTAGAACTAACAACTGACCAAAGTCCACCAACCTTAAGACTCTATCTTTAGTGAAGAAGCAAATATTAATCCATATTCCGGATCGATGCATGAGAGACGAAATACCTAGACAAGTACTCTAGATAAAGCTTTATATAAGAACAATAACCAACCAGTGAAAGATTTAAGAGATTTTGAGATAAAAACACAAGAAAAATGGAGAAAATAGAGTGTTTCTGACCGGACTCCCGTTAACAAGGACAAAATCCAAAAACTATTTTAGTTTATTTGTATTTTTACTATATATTAACAAGGTAGACTATATTCTTGATCAACTACATAACATGATAATCAAATCTCCTCTCATCAACGAGATAGAGGTTGGTGATAATCTTGCAATTCTGTTTTCGACTTATTTCTCATCACTGTATGCGAACGCGAGAAATGAGCTTATTTTTGTTGTTGCTATTCCACAACTAGAGTTAAATGTCACACCTACAGAGCATAAAACAAATTAAGTGTTTCCAACCGGACTCCCATTAACAAGATCAAAATCCAAACATTATTTTAATTTATCTTATATCAACTATATAACATGATAGTTTCAAATAAATTTGAAAAAGTTTAAATTTCCTTATTAAATAATCGATTTGGTTCATATGAAACAACGGTAAACCTGATTAAGAAGTAATGTCTAATTTAATAATATATTTTATTTATATTTTTTTAAAATTAAGCTTATCTTCTTCAAGGTTATATTAAATAGTATTTACACATTTTCCAATTTTAAGGTAAACACCCACATTTCTTAAAAAAAAAAATTTAAATAAAAGGAAAATGATAAAGTAACTCCTTATTTTGACCCATTTCTTTACTCCATGAGGGGACATGCCAACGTGATATTTATCTTTTAAATTAATATAAATTTTATAAAAAAATTTAGAGGCAGAGGTGGCTTTTACTTTTTTATTAAAAATTTTTTTCTAGAAAGACATATTGGACAGTGGGTGTGAGGGTGAAAAATGAAGGGACGAGAAAGTGTTGTCTTTGTGCTGACAAAAAAAAAAAAAACAAAGAAAGGGGAAAGAAAAAAAGGAGAAAGGAAGAAAGTAGAAAAAAAGGAGAAATCGAAGTGTGTTGAAGTGAAATCAACTACACTTCTTTAATGTGTGTTGAAGTGAAATCGAAGAAGAAAAAGGGAGAAGACGAACCTCGCAAAGTTAGGGTTTTTGGTGTTCTCCATTGCTCGATTCAGCCTGATGGTTGGTAGGTTTGGTTTTTTTTTTTTTTTTTTAAATCGTCGTTGTGGGTTTTTAGGTTAAAGAACTTAGATTTTGTTTACTTTTTGGTGGCACATTCTTGGGACTAATTCTTTAAAGACAAAATTGACATCTACCTTATGTAGGTGAATGGCCACAACACTGTAATTGAAGAAGAAAAAGGACGAAGACGAACCTCGCGTCGAAGTTAGGATTTTTGGTGTTTTCCGTTGTTCGATTCAGATGGTTGATAGGTTTGGGTTATTTTGTTTGTTTCTGTAATACTCAAAAACATTGGTGGTTATTTTTTTGTTTGGAATCATTATTGTGAGTTTTTAAGTTAAAGAATTGTGATTTTGTTTTCTTTTGTGGCATAGTCCTAAGAGTCGTTCTTCAAAAGCAAAATTGATATCTATGTTGTGCAGGTGAATTGCTACAACACTATAATCTTCATTGTTAAATTTTAATAACTAGTGGACATGTTTTTTATTACAAATAATGGTTGTTTCATCTTAATGAAAATTTTCTTGGTGTGTATGGTTTAAAATTTCTATTTTTCCTTCGTTTAAAACAAAGTTTTTCATTCATTGTCAAATTGAGACAAAAATAAAATTTGTGATGATCAATAGAAGAGTTTATTATGACAAAAAGAGTAACACTTTAATGCTTTCCCTTTTTCTTACTAATTATCCGTCGTTGCTTCCCACATTTCTTATATAGCTCATTACATGACATGTGTTCAATAATGTGTTTCAAAATTTGAAGATAATCTTTTGACAAATATTTTGTTAATAAAATTGACAAAATTATTAAATAAAGTGATTTTTTAAGAGTCTTATTATTATTATTATTATTTTGGTATTGTTATTTTGATATTTATTTATTACTATTATTACTTTTAATTAATATATTATGCAGAGAAGGTTGGAGTAGAAAAAGAATAAGCATAAGAATATAAATGTAAATTACATTCTTTCATCTTATTTTTATTTTTTTGTATACAACTATGCATGTACTCTCTTGCGATCCGCGCCTTTATCAAGCCATTTACAATTTAAATATCCTCACTAACAAACTCTGGTTAGTGGAGAAACCAAAACTGCATAGCAGAAACACCGAAATACAAAACATGGCTGTAATCATTTCCAGGAAAAACTGCTTTAGTCACCAATTCTACTCCATTACCCTCGGCGAGAACGATTTCTTCAACGTCACTATCACCGCCAACGCTACCGTCGTTAAGCACTGGCTAGCCACCACGCTCCACAACAGCCGCAGATACCTCTACCTTAACTGCCTAGTCGTCGGCCTCGGCGTTCATTGGACTCCCGGCCCCAACGATCCGCCGGTGGACACGCTGCAACTCTGCGTCGGTAGACGGTGCCTCATCTTCCAACTGGCGCACGCCAACCGCGTGCCGAGTAACCTCCGCACTTTCCTGAACAATCCTAACCACAACTTCGTCGGATTCTGGAATCACTCTGACAGGCGGAAGCTCAAGCAATCGAGGTTCCAGTTGGAGATGTGCACTGATCCTCTAGATCTGAGGCTGTTCTTCGAGAACCTCGCACAGGCTTCGGTGGAAGAGATCGTGCAGAAGTGTCTCGGTTACCAAATATCCCAACCGAGGGAGATTGGCAGGAGCAGGTGGCGTGATTTTCTTCTCAGTGACGATCAAATTACTTACGCCGCAGTTGATGCTTTCTGTGCGTTCCTCATCGGTAGGAATTTCAAAATCCGGAACAATGATATTTGATTACAGGTAACTAACTTTTTGGGATTATTTACTTTTTTTTATTAATTTCTTAATTCATGATACATCGATTGCAGTAGCGTATTGCAGTTTAATCCATGCATGCTTTTGAATTTTTCCAGTTGAACACAATGATGGTGGTAGAAGCGGTTTAAGTTTCCGCGGCGTTTTACAGATTTTTACGGTGTGTTTGTTTAGGTTTTTCTTTAATTAGGAGTTCGAATTTGTAAAAAAAGGGTTTTTGAATTTTTTTTCACGAGACAAGAGTCACAAGGGAAGATGACATTAAAGTTGAAGTTCTCATTTCCTAACCGATTTTATTTTTTCTTAAAATTAATGTTGTCAAGATGGAGGCCGGTTAAAAATGTATATATGTGTTCGGAGGTCAAAGTTTAAGTAGTTAGTTAATTGCCATATATTTAGAGATATTTTCTGTGAGTGCTCTTATAATTTTGTTTTCTTATAGTAGTGAACTCCTAATTTGTAGCACTTAATTATTTGTTATTTATTTATTTAAAGGTTTGATTAAGTGAATAATACAGCATTGCATTTCAATATTATTCTCTCCCTCTTCAATATTTTATACTTACTGCAACAACAAATTTATTTACTTTCAACCTTTTCACAGTAACCATCTTATTTCAATCATTTGTTTGTAACAGTTCCTTTACATATAAGATTGAAGTTGTCAATCAAGCCGACCATTACTTGCTCCATATGAATATTATTTGAATTTGAGGAGAAGCAAAAAGTTGCATACCCTTATCAAGCACCCTTATCAAGCAATCGTGAGAATGCATCCGAAGGAGAGCAGCAGAAACAATTTCGTCATTCATGGTTGCTTTGTGAACAGAAGCAGCTACAATGGAGTCCACATGAGGCCACGTATTTTCATAGTAATTTACATTTAGGCTTCTCACAAGAGAAGCCAAGTGTACAATAGGTATAAAACTTTCAATGAAGCCTTATTTAATGTAGGCCACTTCATTTAATTGAAACTGGTGCATGTCAGGATAGTTTTAGTCGGCAATTAAATGAAACCATCACTAATGTAGAATCACGTTTTTAACTCGCCTTATAGGCTTCGGTTACTGCAGAACCGAAGACTATAAGGGTGCGGTGACATTTTTGAAAATTTTCGAACCTTTTTGTCTCGGGTCTCTATCCAACCAAAGCCTATAAGAGATTTTATACTTCGGTTACCACTCAACCGAGGCCTATAACTCGTCAGTGTTCCCCAAAATTTTGAAATTGCCACTGACAGCGGAGGCTTTGGCCTCGGGTGGAATAGGACCGAAGCCTATACGACTTTATGCCTCAGTCATTAATGGAACCGAGGCCATAGACCTTATTTAGGGTTCCAAATTCGCAAACCTTGCACCTGTTCATCTTCTCTACGCCAACCCAAAATTTTCTCCTCTCCGTGAGCGTGGTGCATATCTGTTTCGTTGCTGCAGATCTATTTCTGGCTCACGCGTGGAGGCTCGCGATGAAGCTGCAACAATGGTGGTTCGCTGTCTTTGTTCGCCAATGGAGGTTCTGCTGCTGTGAAGCTGCCGCACGAGATAAACTGGTGCAAATCTGCTCTAAGCGCGGTGATGAATGGATCTGTTGTGGTGGTTGCGTCGCGGAGGCCTGGTGTGGTGAATCTGCCATGGTTGGATGCGTGAATGGACAAGTTCTTCGAGGATGTGGAGGACGTGAAAGAGGACATGAGGAGCGTGGAGATGTTGTACAGAAAGCTGCAAGAGGCGAACGAGGAGAGCAAAACGGTGAAGACGATGAAGGAGATTCGGGCACGCATGGATAAGGACGTGGAGCTGGTGCTGAAGCGCATGAAGGTGGTAAAGGGGAAGCTGGAGCGGTCGAACGCGGCGAACCGGAGCTTGCCGGGGTGCTGGCTGGGGTCGTCGGCGGACCGGACGAGGACGTCGGTGGTGAGCGGGTTGGGGAAGAAGTTGAAGGACATGGTGGCTGGTGCGTGAATGGTGGTTGGTGCGCGAAACAAAAAAAGTCTCTATGGCTTTGGTTCCTTTGCAACCGAGACCAAACTTTTGGTCTCGTCCCAATATGCCTCGGGTCTAAAACCAAGGCAGAATGATGAAAATAACCGGGGCCAAAAGCCCTTACTGCACTAGTGCATCAAAAATTGACTTGTACCTGACGACATCACTTTTTCAAAAGAAAAAAAAAAGAAATTGGTTGGAGGAAGGACGACTTCACCTTTAATGTCATCCTCTACCATGACAACTTAATCTTATTTGACCAAAAAAAAAATTAATCGACCATATTTTATAAATTGATGGTCAAAACAATCCAAAAATACAAAAAAGCTGTCTGTTTCCAACGATCCGTGGAAGACTTTGGATTCTCAGCAGCGTGTGTTGTAGATGTATAAAGAAAGTGGGAAAATCAACATGCAAAAGCACGAAAACAATGTAATTTTTTTTTCTTTAAAAACTCTGCAATTTGCGAATAAAGTCGTAGAATTTAATACAATAAAGACATACTTGATGAAAATAATCAAATAATCGATACTAGAAAAAAATTAAAATTAATTGATTTTAATTTTGATAAATTAACATATTTTAAGTAAATTTACGTTTTTCAAAATTTGTTTTTTACATTAAAATATTTTAAAAAAATTATTTTTATTAATTTTTATTTAAATGTAATAATTTATTAATTAAATTATTTACATATTTTCATGTAGTTTTTATTTGTTTATACTTTTCAGTAGTTTTTTCTTATTGACGAATTTTTATGGACAAAATAAATTTGTTTATAAATTCAAAATTATTGATACATTTTATCTATGAAATTTTAAAATAAATGAAATGTGACAAAATTTTAATTTTTCTTTAAAATGTTTTATACATTTTCCATCGAATAGAAAAATGTGAAATAAATAAAATAAAATTCCCAAACAAATAAGGAAGTTAAGTTATAGAAGCACCGAGGTAATAAATAGATTAAACTAGCAAAATTTAAAAATATGGAGACTAAAATTACTTAAATAACATGTCCCAGCAAGAAAATAACTTTCGAAAATTCCTTCCCAGAAATGCAAAATCATAACAAGACCCTTTCAACTCAAATATCGGGCCAAATAAAGAAAATCATTTACAAATTCTGCAAGGTTCACATATTGACATTCTATTTTTTTTTTCTTCTTAAAAACAGATAATATATACATAATGCGTATTTAGTAAAACAATTAACTAATATACTTCTTTATTTGAAATAAATAAAAATGTTAAATATTTTAATGTTAACTTATTTTAAGAGTTTCTAATTTACAAATTATAAATTATTTTAGTTAATTTTTAACCAATAGTTTACTGAATTTACCATCTTTTATTTCTTAATACATTTTTATTATCAGTTTTTCAAAATTTTAAATTAAAAAAAGTAACAATACAAATTAAAATAACATATTTAATTATTTGATACAGACTGAAAATTAAGCATAATAAATTTATAAAAAATAAATTTGATTTATCAGCAGTTTAAGTTAGGTTTAATTAATCGTAAGGTACCCAGTTTGGTACTAGAGTGTCAAATTGGTACCCGCTTTTAAAAAAGTGTCAATTACATCCCAACTTTTGAAAATTGCTTCAATTAGGTCCCTTTCAGACAGAGTTGACTAACGCCGTTAGTCAACGTGCCACGTGTCAATCT
>Ga0209589_1012172_pt1 | contig 11786 bp, 6 predicted proteins | sample CowpeawhiteBW_FD_187525 | JGI IMG/M metagenome (GOLD analysis project Ga0209589, IMG submission 187525) | Root nodule microbial communities of legume samples collected from California USA - Cow pea white BW (SPAdes) (version 2) | ecosystem: Host-associated > Plants > Roots > Nodule | place: USA...
GTTGAGAGGGGAAGGCTGCCTTTCTGAAACAGAGATGAAGTGAAACTGTGAGGGGCTGTTAGGGTAGGGTGTCCTACTGAAGGGCTGGCCTTGGGCCTCCGAAAAGGCCAGGCCCAAACTCTATATATTGAAAAAGGGGCTTACAATAAGTGGGTGTTTATTTAAAGGTAAAAGAATTATGAATCTTATTTTATTGCAAATATAAAAAAGAAAGTAAATGTAAATTTTCAAATTTTCAATTTAAATGTAATGAAGTTGATGTGCTGTTTTATAAAATGGTAAAGTAAATACTTATTGTTCCGTAATGAATTTTCATATTTAAAAACAGAGAGTAACAACTATCAACCTTAACAAGGTTTTCTTAAAGTATTTTGAAATAGCGGAATTAGAAAAAAAAATGAAATTATAATTTATTGATTAAAATTATTTTAGTTGTAAGAATTATTTTACATTGTTCTAATTTTTATGTAAACTAATTTAATTTTTAACAAAAACTTATTTTATTTTTTATTACTCTTGTTTTGTATAGTATAAAAATGGCAGTATTATTCTTGCGTCTTAACAATAAACCAAAACAGTTAGGACACACGCGGCAAACGCTGACGAAGAGAGAGAAAAATTTGAAAACATTTCAATATACCGGGAGATTTGAAAAGCTGAGTGAGAAAATAGTGGAGGCAAACAATGTCTTCGTTTCCGAGTTCTGAAGAACGAACGGTTGCATCGTCTCTGCTTCTTCTCAACATCACACCTCCCTCTCCCTCGCTTTCTACTCCAAAGTAACTGCAGCAGTCTGAATTTACGTTTTTCTTCTTAGGTTTCTTCGTTTCGATCTTCACTCTGTTTTCACAAATTTCTCGCTCTGAAGGTTTCGCTCTGATTCAAGCGATGCAGTTCCAGAGAGAAGAAGCAGCAGCAACACGTCCAAACAAATCTCAGTTTCCTACTGTTCTAATAAATCCTCATCTTCCTCACTCACCAATGACGACGGTGATTCCTCGGAGAAAGAGATCAAATCGCACAGTATATCGTTCTCTGCTATATTGCGTTACAATCAGATGAAGCTCAAGGTCGATTTTATATTTCTGTATATCTTCTCGTTGGTTGTATTTTAGAGTTTATTTCGCTTCGTTTTTTGTTTGTGCTTGTGTTTGCAAGCAGAACAAAAACAAACATCTATCTGTGATATGAAATTCGCGGAACTGATTCTTCTGATGAGATTATTCATCGTTGTTGCTGTTGTTTCTGGGATTTTATGTTCTCTTATGATCTCTTGGATTTGATAATGTATGGTTGTGTCTAAGCGTCGGTGTTAGAGGATAAGAGATTTAATTATTTGATTGATAATTGCGATTTATGTTATAAATTTATCGACTGTTTTATGTAAACTGAGGATTTTAGTTTTGTGAAAGATTGCAAGGAAGATAAGATCGAAGGTCACGTGGACCTCGTCGTGCTCCGGCGACCGGAAACCCAACGCCGGCGAGGATGCGAATATGCTCTCTCCTTTTTCGGCCTCCGGCGAGGCCTCTTCCTGCTTGTCGAGCAGCTCGAGCGGCATCTCCAGCGCGCGAAGTTTGCGCTACGCTAAAAGATGCAGAGGCGCGATTGTTGAGCGTGTGGCCGGGATCGGACGTGAGAAGGCCGCGCCGTCGCGTCGGGCGGCTGGTTCACCGCACCTTCGACGGCGTGGCGAAGCCATACTCAAGTTGCTCTCTTGCGGTGACTCCTCTGAAGTGAAGATCCGTCAAATGCTCGGTGACAGCCCCGACACCAGCAAAGCTCTAAGAATGTAATCTCTCTCACTCACCCAAACACGCAGATTGTGCCATGCAACATAACGTTTACGTGATTTAAATATAATAGGTTTAGTTTGGTTGATTTCAGCGGATTGAAATCATTAACCGTTTGATTTTGTTATTGCAGCGAAAACAAGCACGAACCAACTGTTTGGATTTTTCATACACACAAAAATGATAACAAATCACTCTCAGGATGTGTTTAACAGGGAGGAGGAGGGAAATGGGAGGAATGAGTAACATGAAAAGAAGTAATAAGAGTGAAAATATATGGAAAATGAAGTGAAAAGAGAGAAAAAGTAAATGTGTTAAATTGAGGGTAGAGAGAGACAGTACGGGTACGAGTAGAAATACATTGGGAAAAGAATATAAAAGTACAAGTAGGTTCTCATTGTTCCTAAGATTTTTTTTTTTCCTTAAATCATCTCAACCAAGCATTCTTATTTCCCTTTTTAATCATCCATCGTCATAAGGTATCTCCACCAAATAAAGGCTTAAAATTTATCAAAAACTGAATCTCACTTTTCTCTAATGAATGTTAATTACGACAGTAATAAATTCTAATAATACTAAACATGTTTAAAAGAACCTACTAAATATTGATATTCAATGCTTTTATATATATAAATGTCATTATTTTTGTTGTCTGATGGATAGAATACTGTGTCTAGGTTGCTAAGGGTGGATGCTGTGAAAAGATCAGGCTCAGGAGGGCGTTATGATCCTTATGTTTACACGGTACACATCTTTATAATTCACTAATTAATTGAGTTTAATTTTTATAGCATAAAATTCGGTGTCATTTCATAGTGATTCATGCAATAATGAATTACACTTATCCTATCTTTTCCCCTAACATCTTATTGCTTCACGATGTCTGCTCTACTTAGATGATTTCATTTCCTTGTTTTCATGTTGTTTTTTGGAAAACAAATATTTTTCTCACAGATAAGTGGATGAAGTTAGCGTTGCTAGCTAGATTGTAGCGGATTAAGTATACTCACGGATATAGGTAATATCATATTTCGGTGCAATTTCAGGTATATATATCCCTAAAATAGATAGGGAAATTTTGCTGTAGCCCAATTATTATATAGTGATCTAGATGTTTTTTATGCTTATGATGATGTACTATATAAATCAATAACCATCATTGAGTACATAATGCTATCCGAATGTAGTATAGAAATCAATAATCATAGCTTAAAGTACATATTTTTTTTCTTCTTGCTATCTTCTCTATTTCTTTTTGTTTTTATTTTGTTGTTTTGTTTGTTATTCTCCGTATTCAAAATATGTCAGTTGTGCAATGAAAATATATTTAAAACTCAAAAGTGGTAGAACTAGAGATTGGAAATGTTAAGTTGATGACTTCTATGTGCTCCCCATACATTAAGTGATGAGCTTTGTAGTCTAGTATTCTTGTAAAATTCACGTTTGAGCACAATAACTCTTCAATGTATTTATCATTCAATATGTGATGCATTTCTTCTCTCTCAATTGCATGAAATCTATTTTAAACAAGAATTGGGTCATTCCTGATTGAAAAAACAATTAAAAATGGTAGTATTCAGACAATGAAAATGATTATAGACATTCTGATGTTGTCTACATTTATTACACACTTTTTTTTTTCTATCTCTCTTCTTATCATATCACATAACCTATAAGTTTATTATCTTTCTTCTCTCTTTAAGTGTTTTTAGATGTTAATACACATTTTTGGTGTCCTTGAATTATTACTCTTCATACATGTGATTATTACAAAACATTAATTAGGCATAACAAGTACACTTTTTAATCCTGAATAACCATTCAAACTCTATACCTAATTCTCCTAAAAATGATATTCTTTGACTTGGTTCAAGTTTAGAGTTTGAACTCATTGTTCGGATCAAATGTGTTTATATATATATATATATATATATATATATATATATATATATATATATATATATATATATATATATATGTAATATTATATTGATATAATTTTTATTAAATTTTATATTACTTATTATTTTGAATTTATTATATATTGTTTAAATTTATCGTGAGAGCTAAATTATATCATTAACTTGCTATTTTCAATTTTTAAAAAAATTAACGTTATTTATGATGATATTATGTTATGATTTAATAATTAATTGATACGCATTATTTTTGTATAAATTATTAAAAGTATATCGTTATAATTTGATCTCTTATATATATATATATATATATATATATATATATATATATATATATATATATTTTTTTATAAAAATAAATATAAATTATTTAATTTATTAAATAATATTTTATTTGTAACTTATTTTCAATTTATTAAATTTGTTATATTTTATCGATTCAAATTATAATTAATAGCTTAATTTACGATGTTTAAAAAAAATTCATAAGTACATTATTTTCTTAAAATTAAAGATTCTCGCAATTTTTTACAAACAAATTTACAAATTTGAGGAGAATGAGTTTTAAAATTTTAAATCTATCTTTTCCAAAAATTCAAACTCAGCCCTTTAACCTCTTTTTGTTGTCATCTCACCCTATAACCTATCTCGACCTCGTGACATGAAATCTTTACATAAATGTTTAGAAACGGTTTATGAGAGCGATGCCATATTATTCTTAACACACAAAAAAATAAAAAAGACAAAGACGTATATTATGAAGTGGAAAAGAAGATGGAGCGATATAAATTTTATTTTGCAAGAATATTATAACTTTTAAAGATGTAGATACAAAATATTTCAAGTATGAACGTATTATCAAATATTTTGAGTTTTTCTATGATACTGTATTTGTAGTTTTGTATATATTAAATGCTATTAATTCAAAATTAGATTATATAATGTTACTTTAGTATATATTTTAAATAAATCACATAAATGTAAACATAATATAATAATAGACATTTATTTATATCTTAAATAAAAAATATAAATTAAAATAAAAAGGGGTTAATTAGTATCTAAATATATCAATTTTTTATTTAATGACTTTATAAGAATGCAAAGATTTGATTGATACAATTTATTATTTATATAAAAATATTAATAATGTAAAAATTTGTCAAATTAATATGGAGTACATATTAACTCTAGTATGGAGTATATATTGATTGAACAAAAATATCTCTATCTCTCTCTATATATATATATATATATATATATATTAAAAAGTGTCGTTAAGGATAATAATAAAAATTAACTGTCATGAAAATTAGTGGATATTTTTCCTATGTCATGATGATAAAAAATTAGAATAAGGTTTAGATCGTGAGGAGATGAATAAAGTTATATATTTAAACTTTTAATTAATCTTTATTTTGATAAATCAAATCTTTTAAATTTCAATGTTAGTTCTAATAAATTAATTTATTATTTTGTGTATACAAAATAAAAAATATTATCTATAAACAAGTTAAAATTTCATCAAAACAAATGTTAGCTAACATTATTATATTTCATATTTAATAATTTTAAAAAATTACGAATATTAACCTCTTAAAACTCGTATTCATAGAGAAAAGATAGTTCCAAGACAAAGAAGAAAAATATATAAAAGAAAAGAAGAGAAATCAAACAAAGAACGAGACAAGAGAAAGAAGAAACATATAAAAAAGGAAGAGAAATAAAACAGAGGAAAAGTCGAGAGAAGAAAGAAAGAGAGAGAGATGAGAGAGAGAGAGAGAGAGAGAGAGAGAGAGGAAAATAAGAGAGAGGAAAATAAGATTAAGAAGGAAAAAAAGAAAGTAAAAACTGTGAAGTACACACAAAATTTGAAAAGACACAAAAGATACAATAGAAGAGAAAAACATACAGATGAGAAAATAGACACAAGGTTAAATTCTTAATATTTTGTGAAATTTGAAAATTTAAAATTTAAAGTAATCAAAATATTTTCATAAATTTACATTCCAATTCTTTCCAAAAATATTTTATCCAAATATGCTTCAGTACAAAATATTTTAAATTCTCGAATTATTTTTTTTTAAATTTCTAATACAAATACAGTAAAACAAAACAAAATAATTATAATTACCTTGAATTGGTTCAATTTATTAAGACCTTGTTTAGGAAGTTGTGATTATATCTTTAAATGTAATTTTAAAATAAAATGTGTTAAAGAAATACTAATATTATGAATTTAAAAGGTTTTTCCTTTGTTTTCAAAATTAAGAAAAAATATTTCTAAATTTAATTTATAGCATAAAAGATATATATATATATATATATATATATATATATATATTTTTTTTTTTTTTTTTTTTTACTTTTGAAATAATATTTTCTATCACCATTATTACTATTACCGTTGTGGAGACTAGGGGCCATGGTCCCCAAAAATTTGAATTTCTTTTATACTATAGATAATATATTAGAAATTAATGATAATTAAATTAAATATTTTTATTTCTTTTATAAAATATAATATTTAATATTAATAAATAAAAAAATACAAAAATCAAACATAATAAAGAATAAAAATATTTATCAAGATATTTTTTTTATTGTGCAAATTATTCTCATTTTTCATTCTCACTTGTTTTCTCTTATTTTTTAAGAGAAAAATATCTATTACTTTTACTCTCATCTCTTATATGTTCTCTTCCATTCTTGAATCTCTCTTGTCTTACTTGACAATGAAATATTAGTTTAATCATTTATTTCATGAGCTTCTTGTATATCAATTTTTTATTTTGTGAACATAGAAGTAAAAGTATTGTTCTGTATTTTTTTATAACTTAATTTTAATTGTGGTTTAATTATTATCGAATTTTCTTTTAGTATTTATGTCTCTCAATTTTATTTTTTATTAGATTATGGTAAATTATTTTTTAGTTTTAATTTTTTTTAAATAGGTATATTGATGAAGAATAAAAGAATAAATTGATATTTTTAAAAGTGATAAAAAGAAAGTTACACATGAAGATGAAAACAAGACAAATTCAACATCTTCATAAATGTTGAAGCACGATACTAATGATCCAATTGTTCAAATAGTAAAGCCCTTTCTTAATGCTCAAAGAATTAGAGGTGAAGAATTTCATATTAATTCTTTGGAACGAACTAGGAAAACATATTATTTTAACTATTCCTGTCTTTACAACTACAACACAGATAATTTTCTGCAATGAAGATTATCAAAACAAGACTGCAAAAAAAAAAAAAATGGAAGATGGATATCTTGCTGACAATATGGTTATTTACATTGACAAAGGAATATCTGAAAATTTTAGTTTTGATTTAATTATTGATGAGTTTAGGGATATAAAGGAACAAAAGAAAATATTTTAAATATGTGTGATTTCTTTTTTAGTTATCGTTATACCAATTTTAGGTGTATTATTTTGGCTCCTCCAACAATGTTGATCAAGATCAGCTACTGACGGTTACAACTACCCTTATAATTAGGATCACCAACACTTTTATTTCAATTTTATATCCTATTTGTTTTGTTAAAATTTCTTAATAACAACATTTGACTTTGGTGTTTGTTACGTGATAATTTATAAGTGTCTAGAATATGTAAAGTTTTCATACAAATTTGACACTTATCATGCTTTAATTAATCATGTTTTGTAAGTAAACAACCCCAATGAGGTACTTTAAAGAAGAAAATTAGGAAATTGATTATTTTTTGATAATTTTGTAGCAATTTCTCAAAGATTTAAAGATGATACTGCTGAGCCCCAGAATTCACGGTTGAGATCTAGTAAGGCGATCAAAGAAGGATCCAAAATATGACTTTTCGAGCTGAGCCACAACAAAATGGTGCTCAGCACTTAACGCGTTGCATGATTGAGCCACAAGAGAATGTGGTTAGCGCACTTAAGGCGACGCATAGTTGAGCGCCAAAAGTTGGGCTAAGCATCGTTCTCTAAATAAAGACTTTAAGTCCTCATTTAAAGCATTGAGTGGAGGCTATAAAATGTAGTAGTAGGATAGAATAGGGTCTGTGAGGCGCAATGGAGATGCTTTTAGTGTAAATCTTATGTGTAGATGTTGTTATAATTGCATTGTAATATTCTATGAGTAGTTGAACTCCCTCGTGTCCAGTTTTGATGTAATCAATTCTAATTCCATACACTTCTACTCCTTGGGTATTTATCTTTGCTTTCATTCAATTGTTTGTGGTTTAATTTATGCTTAATGATGACTTGATCACTCATCTATTTAACTAGTTTGGATTGAGTTGAGAAATTGGTCTCAAGTGCCTATTTGATGCCTATTTAATAGCTAGAGGGGATGCCAGATGAGAGAGTTTTGCACATTAAAGCAATGATTCATTTTATCAGGAGTTGAGGAATCACATTGGATTTGAAGTCCTTAGGTTCTAGTGATTCAAGGATGAACCTAGATCTATAGAGAAAGATTACTCCCAAGATATTGAATGATTTGCATAATAAGTAAACAAGATGGTAGTGGTGTAGTAGAAGAAGATGAGATGAAATCAATTCATAGCCTCCACTCCACTCAATCTATATAATTACTACTATCTATATTTACATAAACTCTATCACAATCCAAAAAACCCAAAAATTAACTATCAATATACTTACTAAATCCTTATGGATACAATAACCCTCATTCGGTTGTTCTACAACTGACTTGGTACACTTGTCAATAGGTCACACAATTGGATATCTGTTTTAAAACTTGATTATGTGTGATGTTGGGGCTTTTAGGGCTAAGCCTATAGGACTAAAATATGTTTTGGCTTTTGTGGCTCAAGCCCAAATGTTCTAAAAATTGTTTGTGGCTTTCGTTGCCCAAGCCCAATGGACAAAAAGTTGTTGTGGCTTTTGTGGCTTAAGCCCAATGTGCAAAAATTGTTGTGGCTTTTATGGCTCAAGTCAAATGGACTAAAATTCTCAACTGAAGTTTACCCATCATTATGTCTAATTAGTTATACTTTATATTACTCTAATATGTAGTTAGTTACAATTGTAGCTAATTTGTATGTATTTGAGTCTAATGATAAATTTTTCAAAGGGTTAAAGGGAGTCCCGTAAACTTTTTTCTGTTAAGTTTTTCAAAGTAAATTACATACACATGGAACAAGCATGAAACATTTAAAAAGAGCTAAACATGAAAAGAAAGCCAAATCATGGTGTATGGTCTTTATATCTATTTTATGTGGTATAGGAGAGACACATGAGAATAATTTGAATTTTTCCTTTCTTTTGTTAAATTTTCAAATATAAAAATAGGATCCTCCACTCTCGGTAAATTCACTTTGGATTTGAATGAGATAAGTTACTATAGTGGAATTTTAAGACAAAGTTATTTTTTTTAATTCAATCTCATCTTGCATGTCTTGAATTAAGTAGCAAATCTCCTTGTTACTCGTTAAGAATCCTTCCAAGAGGCGTGACTTCACTTCTCCATCCAGGTAAGTTATTTTCTTCGATGTCATTTTTTAAATTTCATTTACTTGTCTAGTTTGTCTCTATCTTTCTATTCCACTTTTGCTTGTATTATTGTTTGTGTTGTACGATTCCATTATGCAATTTGATGAAAGTTTTCACACTTATTCCGGTGAACATCGTAGAGTCTCCTTTAACCTAAAATTCATAAAGAACTAAAATTCAACTTTAATATCCTTCTAAAAGCTAATTGTTTGCTAATTCTTATTTTCTAATTCTTATTTTGTGCAAATTTTGCTCTTATGAGTAAAAATATGCTCCTCAAAACAAGAATGAAAAAAAATAATAAGATAATTTAAAAATCAAAAGGAGAAAGATGGTAAAGAATTATTGAAGCTTCTACCTTTTGAAGATAACATGAAATGGTTTGTACATAGGTACACTTTTGCATCACTTCATTGAGATAAGCAAGGAGTTAAATCACTACCTAAGAACTCCACTCAAGATAAGAACTCTTCTAAAAGAAAGAAGGCTTGCTAACTTTCACAAATTACTCTAAACTCAATTTTATCAAAGTTGTCTTACTCGATGACACTTAGCTCCTTATATAGATACTAAGGTTGAATGTTTTACATCACCAAACAAGGATGGTCATGAGTTTAACTAATGCACAAGATATATTATTACTTCGAGAAAGAGGTTATTCGCCTAAACTAAAATATTAAACTTTTTTTATGATCTCTTGTATTTCCTGCATCCTTTCTTTCTTTTTCTTTTCTCCTTAGTCTCACATCTTGTAATAGCTCCTTGATGAACACTTTTCCTTATCTCTTTTACTATTTATTTATTTGATTCATCTTCTTTATCGACACTCTTCTTCTATGCAAAGTATTTTTTTATTACCTTAAGTTAACATGCAAAAAGATTTTCATCTCAAAATTTTACATCATTTCAAATATGCTTCTTGATATACTTCATTATTTTTATCTAAGATGTTTTGTTGTGCATGATCCAAGGCTTGAAAGAATATTTTGAAAGAATGTGTTGAAAGAAAAATTCTTCTTTAACTTCGTTCTTCATGATGTTTGATCACATAAACAATAAAAAAAGAATTTAGTAAACTTTAAAAAAATTATAAACTCAAAATAAGAAAAGAAATTCAAATAAAGATGTATTGACATATTTAACTGTAAAAACAACAAAAAAACACACAAAACAAAGAGAATCTAGGACAACTAAAATAAGACTTTGAACAAGAAAAATATATTAGAACAATTTACTTGAAAATAAATGTCTTCAATCTTAATTTGAATCCAATTTCTAGATACCACTTAATGAAAACTTATGTGAATCTTAAAAGGATCTATCAGCTCTAAGTTTTTAAAACAAAGAAATCAATAGAACTCACGGATCCCATGAAGATATAAACTCATCCAAACAAGAAACAAAAAAAAAATAATTAAAATAAAAAATGGAAAGAGGAAAAATGATATACCATGCCATCTTTGGAAAAATTAGTTATAAAGATTCACTACTTGAATAGCCTATTAAAAGTAAGAACTAAAGAGAGAAAATAAATCTTATAAGAGAAAATTGATAATAACAAAGTAAAATTATGATTTACCTAAAGATTGTAGCTATCTTAAGAGGTGTGTGCAAGAAATTAAATAGAATTCTAGTTGTAAAAATTTAACTATAATAAATTTAGTCAGTTCTAAAATCTTTAACTAATTAGATAAATTATCATTGACTATGAGACCATTAAGCATAAATAACTTATTAGATACGTTATCATTGTTTCAAGTGTTTAGGTGGTCAAGTTGTGCTTTGGTTATACAATGGATATAGCATGACTACATGGATAGTGTGAAGACCACAATTTGAAACCCTTAAATGAATTAAGAAGAATCAAGGACGTTGTGATGATCTCTGGATGTGTTAGACTCATTTATTCATTTATAATATAGATTTGTCATCTTTGTATTTTGGAGATGTATGTGGTTATGTATTGTATTCAAGATGGGCAATGGGTTGGAATTTCTTTGGTGATTAAGATGTTAGTCCTATGCACTTATTGATCCAAGGTGAACAATATTTTGGTCATCATGTTCATTTTTTTTTGTCGAGACTCATGATGTTAATCTTCTTGCATCCCTTATATATAGGGCTATCATATTTTTTGTAAAAGAGTTAGAACACCCTACAAGTGTTTTACTATATTATTTACTTAATTCTTTGCTGACAAAAGAAAATCATAAATAATTTATTGTCCATGCCAATAGTTTCTAAGAGAAGTTTTACATGTTAGATGGAAGTTAGGATAATTAATAAATTATAAGTTATTTCATTAATTTCATGGTAGGAGATTAATACTTAATATTGACTTTAATACACATGGTTAATATGATGTGGTCAATACCATATTTACGAAACCCCTTAACTTGATTTGTCTTTAAATTTGATGGGCATATTTTAGAATAAGAAAGAAATACAAAATTATTTTCTTTTTTTCTTATTTACTTTAATTTCTTATTCATCTTCAAATTACTCTTACATACAATATATATATATATATATATATATATATATATATATATATATATATATATATA
>Ga0209589_1012173_pt1:0-10000 | contig 11785 bp, 6 predicted proteins | sample CowpeawhiteBW_FD_187525 | JGI IMG/M metagenome (GOLD analysis project Ga0209589, IMG submission 187525) | Root nodule microbial communities of legume samples collected from California USA - Cow pea white BW (SPAdes) (version 2) | ecosystem: Host-associated > Plants > Roots > Nodule...
CAGAAAAAAGAAGATATATATATATATATATATATATATATATATATATATATTACAAATCAAAACATCCAACCAACTATGAAAGAAGCAACCTAAGTTCATGTGATCAGAGAAACAGCACACACGTTCTAAATAACACAGTGAACTATTAATGTATTAGAAGTTGGGATAAGGTTACAGAAGCCGACAAGCTCATAGCATTTGTTTATGGGATCACAAACACCACATGCACAATTTAAATAACATTGTTCGATTTTTTTTTATAGTTTAGGGTCTATTAAAATTTGAATTTGTATAAATGGATTTTTTTTTTTCAAAAATAGATCAAGTCGTGAGGAAAGATAACGACATCAAAGATAAAATCGTCATTTCTCTAACTAGTTTTTTTTTTAAAAAAAAAGGTGATGTCGTCATTGGGAGGAACGATTTCTTTGAAAGTAAAAAGTGAAGCCGTCCTCACAAACGACGACTTCACTTTTTCGTTTTTTTTTTAAATATTTTTTCTATTTTTTTTCATAATAAATTAATTGGATTTTTTTAGGGTTTGGAAGAATAATCAGTAAAAAAAAATTAATAAATTAAAAATAAACATTACATTAATATATTTTAACATTAATTAATAATTAAAATATAATAATTAAGTTAGTAGAAATCAACATAATTTTTATATGGTTTAATTATGTCTTTGGTCCCCATTTTGGAGTCAAAATCTCAAAATGGTACCCAAATTTTTAAAAGTCTCAAAATGGTCCCCTTTTTTGACAAAACGTCTCACGTTTGCCCTTCCCGTTAAGTCAAGGTTGATGCCGTTAGAGGGAGTGTCACGTGTCAATTCCTCAATTTTTTGAATTTTTTTATTAATTTTTTTGATTTTGTTTTTTGAATTTTTAAAAAAAATCAAAAAAATTGCCACGTGTCAAGCTGTCATCGTGCCACGTGGCAGTGACAGTGACACGTGTCAGTATTACGCCACGTGTCATTTTGTTAGTCTCAATTTGGTCCCTTTATTTTAATTTGTCTCAATTTAGTCCCAATTTTTGTAAAAATAGAGCAATTTTGTCCCCTTCAAATTGAAACAAAATTTAATTTCTGTATAAATATTATACAAATATTTTTATTAAATTTGATATTTTTATTCAAATTGATATTTTTATTATATATTTTTAACATAGCTAAGTTTAGTTAAAATTATCTTTCACATTCAACTTTACTTAAAATTGTTTTCAAATTTTAAATTTATATGTGTTTTATTGTAACATGAACTAGGTAATTTATGATTTTTTTTCTATTAACATTATTTTCTATTAACAACTTTTAAACCATTTTAAATAAAGTTCAATGTAAAATATTAATTAAATGAACTTAATTTGGTTAAAAATATTTACTTGAAATATCAATTTTGATGGAAATATTTGTGTACATTTATACAGAAATTAAAAATTTCAATTTGGAGAGGGACAAAATTGCTCTATTTTTACAAAAATTGGGACTAAATTGAGACAAATTAAAATAAAGGGACCAAATTGAGACTAACAAAATGACACGTGGCGTAATACTGATACTTGTCACTATCACTGCCATATGGCACGATGACAGCTTGACACGTGGTAATTTTTTGATTTTTTAAAAAAATTCAAAAAAAAATTCAAAATAAAAAAAATTCAAAAAAAATTAATAAAAAAATTCAAAAAATCGAGGAACTGACATGTGGCACTCCCTCTAACGGCGTCAACCTTGACTTAACGGGAAGGACAAACGTGAGACGTTTTGTCAAAAAAGGGGACCATTTTGAGACTTTTAAAAATTTGGGTACCATTTTGAGATTTTGACTCCAAAATGGGGACCAAAGACATAATTTAACCTTTTTATATCTAACAAAATTTGTAAATAAAATAATTATAAATTCAAAAAATATTGATAACTGATAAGTTAAAAAAATATAAATAACGAAAACTGAAAATTTATAAAAATTTAATCAAAACTGAAAAATAAAAAATTAAGCAAAACCGTTAAATTAAATAAAAGGAAAAAAATTCTAAAATATTTAAAAAATAAAATAATGAAAAAAGAAAACAAATAATTAAACTGAAAAAGTGAAAAGTTTAAAAAAAAAATTTGAAAAGTGAAATCGTCATGTTAGAAGACGACTTCACTTTTCTTTGACCTCACTTTTCTTTTAAATAGAAGTCGTTCTCTCACGTAACGACATTACTTTTAAAAAAAAAAAAACGAAATCGGCCGGGAGAACGATTTCATCTTGAAAGTTATCCTCCCCAATAACAACTTGATCCAATTTTAAAAAAAATAATCAATGGACCCTATTTTACAATTTTTTTTTTCAAATAGACCCTAAAATAAAAAATGTCAACATTGTTCACATGTTCCAATTTATTACGTGTTACCATTTTTATAGGAAAAAATATCAACATCAATGGTTTCACACTGCGTTTATTTATGTTTGTGTGGTATTTTAAGACTGCATTTTTTTACTGAAAAAAAAAAATCCTGAAGTTGAACTAAAAATGGAAAATGATTCCTGATCGAGACTTAAAACTCGTATATCGTTTGGTTCTTATATAAAAAATTATAACTAATTATTTTTAAAATATTTTATTATCATTTATGTACAAATACATACCAAATTTTACAAACGAGAGTTTTTCCGAATTTAAAATCTAGATTTTAAAATTCGAAATGAATTTTGAATCCGAAAAAATAAATCGTATTACATATACACCCTAACAAGCAACCGTGAATATGAAAAAAAAACAAATTCATATACCCAGTTATCTCTTGCTCTTCGCAACGCACTATTGACAAGCCACCTTCTTCTTCACAAACTTTGAGCAATGGAAGTGCCGAGATTTAAGCTATGAAGGTGCTTGGAGGTTCAAGCTATGGAGGTGCAAACCATTGAAGCTTTAAGTAATGGGGTCGAATATGAAGTCCGGATACAAACACGGAAACAGATACGACACGGACACGAAAATATGGTTAAATTGGAAAACATAAGACACGGGATATAGCATTCATATACATATTAGTTCTAAACTTTTAACTAACAAATTCTCAATTAATATAAAAATGAATATAATTTATCAATCTAATATCCAAAAAAGTGAAAAGTAGTATCATATAATATTTTTTCATATTTTTATACTTATAATAAAAACTTATGTGATAAATTTACAAATTTATAGGTTTTTTTAGAAAATCAATGAATTTATGATTATTAACATTGTGTTGGAGTCATGTCAAAATCATGTTAAAGACAAAAAAATGTCTTTCAAATTGAACATTTGATTGATATGTGTCGTACAACGAGTGTCGATGTTCTGATACGTGTCAGACACGGGACACGTCATTGATGAGACGGACTTCTGACCAATGGATATGCACGTTGTTGCAGCCATCCGACAATGGAAGTGTGTCTTCCGACAATGGAGGTGCACAATTTGTATGTATGGAGGTGCAAAAGTGTATGGAGGTCCAACGGCTAGGTTTACAAACCTGGAAATAGGTCTCTTTCATGTTAAATCTTTTAATAATTTTTAAATAAAGGGTATTAAGGTTATTTTCTTTTGAGCTATGGGGTGCATAGCGAAAATATGGGTACAGGAAGAAACAGCCCACATGTTATTGTTTGTTCTCCCGGGCTCTCTATGGTATTGATTGCACCACTTATGTAAGTAAAGTTTTGAGTGGATTTCTTTCCATTTTACAATACATATTTATGTATTTACACTTTGGCCCTTTTTTATTATTTAGCACCTCATATATTCAAATATATTCCAACTTTTTAATAAAAATAAAAATATGTTTTAAAATAATAATAAAATGACATTTTTATAATAAATATTAAAAAATAAAAAAGAGAAATTAAAAATGAAAACATGCTTTTCTATGTTTTATTTGGGTACTTATATGGACACGCTCATCACACTGTCTTCAAAATAAAGGTATGGATATTTATGTAACTTTAGTATCCTCTTAGTACTCCATACAATATTTTTTTTCAAAACTACTAAAAAATTAATTTTCAAAATTAAAATAAACTTTTTAAATGAATAACTCTTTCGGAAAAACTACGTAATACCTAATCTCTCATTCTAAATGTAAATATGGAAAATCAAGATCACTTCTTATCGTGTTCATCTAAAGAAATTAAATAGTTTTTTAATAATTTTTTAAAATTACGTAAATCTTGATTTTTCAATTTCATTGAAAATACATAAGAAATAGTTAATACTTTTCGAGACATTGTTTTAAAAAAAAAAATTCATTTTCTTAATTATGAAAAGAATAAAACATTTTAAAAAATCAAATCTACTTTGTGTATTTAAGTAAAGATATTGTCTTTTAAACAGACGTCATACTACTACCTTCACGTAACCGATTTTCAAACTAAAAATACTATTTCATATACCACATTTTAACACTTTAACTTCACAGTTTTTCATAATTTTTTAAAATATAATAGTGACTTCAAAAACTTTATCTTTAAAGTTTTAAATATATAAAAAACTAAGTAAAGTGATAAGAGAATAGTTATTTCATTCACTTAACATTTGTATGATCTAATTAATAAAAAAAAATCTAAAATTCAATTAAAATTTTTGTGTGTTTTAATAACACCAAAAAAATTTAAATTTTTTAGAATTTAATGAAGTACAAAAATGTTTTTAGTTAAGTTTTTAGAATTCAATGAACTACAGAAACCTTTTTTTAGTAAAAAAAACTATGCAAAGGTTTTCAAATTTATGCTTACAACTTAATTAAGCCTTATTTTAATGTGAGTTTTTAAGTTTTATAATAATTTTTGGTTGTTTCACAGTGCAGTTCCTTCTGCGTATATATACTTGAAAATGAATGATGGAAGGAGGGAGAAAGAGGAAAATCTTCGAATCTTGTTCCCATCTCTTAACTCCAACGCAATTGCTGTTTGGATCACAGTCCCTTCAATTCCTCCTGTGTATGAACATCATCTCTTCTCTATTTCTTCACGGATCAATGCGTGTCCCATTGTTTCTGGAAACAAATGAAATCTAGATTTTCTTTCTTTTGGAAATCTAGAAAATGGGTATTCCAAATTCTTCTTTTTTTCTGAACTCACTTTCAATTTCTGTGCAAGTCCCTGCTATTTTCTGCTCTTAGGGAAATTTAGCAGGAGCAAGATCTGCTATTATTTATTTTTCCTTGCAATTTGTTCAGTGAAGTTGTCAATTTTTATTAAGCATCTCAAAGGGTGTCTCATCCAGAAATCCAAGGATCTAAAGTCTTAGTTCATTGAAAATTTCCTAATCTCAGTTAACAGCATACTATGTGTGGTAGGAAAGCAAATTGTGATGACCTTATAAGCTTTAGAATCACTAGTTGTAAGCAAAGTTCAAGCTTCTGATGTGTTATAAGTGAAATTAAGTTAAAACCACCACTTTTAGAGAGATTTAAAGAAATTCATTTTTTCCTATATTACAAGCTATCAAAATAGAGTAAAAACTCTACTTATACAATATGATGTTAATTTGAATTTTTGTTCACTTTCCTACTTTAGAAATTTCGCTACAAGGATAGATTATGTATCTGTTGAACCAATGACTAATGTCACATTCCACCTGTATAAAATCTGCATTCTTCCCGTTGATGTTCTGAGTTTTTCTTTCTTAGCTTCGTATTCCTGTATTTTTCTGCTTGGCGTAAGAAAGGTGATATTTGTATACGTGAATTTCAGTTACATATGTTTGGATTTGATATCTGTTTAGCTGATGTTAATGTATTTGTTTGGTCTTGTCTCGTGCAGCAAAGCCCAAAGATGGAGGGGACTGTTTTCGCTCCTGCACTGAAAGAACTTGAGCATGTAAGGTCTGAGCATGGAGAAATTTTGACCAAACATTTCTTGGAAGTGTGCAAGCACATATTGCCAGTACTAGGTGTGTCTTGTTCATTACCTTGTTATTTGCTCTTAAAAGAAAGAAATAATAGATGCTAACATTTCCTAGAGTACTACCTCCATATATATTTTGTCCTTTTCAATGGTTTGGGATAATCCAATTATCCTTTTTTTTTTATCTGTGGTCAATTAAATGATACTATATTTGCTAAATTTAAATGAATTATCACCTCTTTGAGCCAGGTAAGATGCATAATGTGAGTTTTTCCATGGTGGACTTTTGTTGATCCTGTTCTGTTAGCTTACATCCCGAGATTTTTTCTTTTCTCATCAATAAAATGTATAAAATGTTGTTGATTACTTTTAATTTTGCTTTCTTGGTCTCTTAGGTATCTATATCTTCATTCTAGATCCATGACTATTAATGTGCAGAAGTAATTTTTATCTTACAGTCCTAACTCTGCATCTGCGGCTTTTTAAACACCAATAGATTGTGAACCATTGCATCCTGGTTTAGTGCTTGTTTAAGTATAAACGGATACATGTGTCATGGTTAAAAGAGCTAACACTTTTCTTGTAACAGATAAGTTTGGAACTGCTTTGGCCCTTGTTAAATCTGACATAGGTGGCAACGTATCGGTATGTTTTTGTGAACTGTTGTATCCGACTCTAATGATACTGTATACTTTGTCAGATGATTTGGTGCAGCTTTGAATGTATTATTCTTCACTTCTTCTTGTGGTAACATGGTATGGCTATATGTATTCAATAGTGTTTGATTGTGATTCATTTTGTTTTAATTCGTGGGTTTCTATCTGATTTACATAAAATGTTTTTCAGTTGAACTTTTAACAATTATAAGTTGGGATCATATGATTTGTTCTAATTCTATACCTCTCTGATTTTATCGGCAGAGATTGGAAAATATGTATTCCACCAATCCATCCAGATTCAACTACCTGTACAGTTTGGTACAGGTGGAGGTTGAAACTAAAACTGCTAAATCATCATCTAGTTGCACCAATGGACTTCTTTGGCTGACAAGGTAATGAACATCATGCAGTTGCTTTAACTTGTGTTTGTTGGTATGACATTCCTAAATCTGTTTTTTGGAGAACTTTATCTAAAATTTGTAGTAGGGTTAATTTTTTTATTTCAATCATACGTTGGATCCTGTAGGAAGTTTGAGTGGCCAACAGGTTAAAGATTAGATAAAAAAAAAATGCCTCTATACTTAGAAACAAAGTTATGGAAGAAATCTCAACTCTCAAGAGTCCCTTGAGGCATGCTTTCCAAAATTTGGATCTTAATGTCACTTGAAACTGACCATAATTAATAGAGGTTGTATAGAAACATTAAACATCAATGCATGTATACGGAATACATGCATGGTGTAGGTACAAGTATGTTTAACATTACAAATTTGCTTTGATGCTCTTATGTAACTTATGTTGTGGACGAGTAGAGACAGCTGTCTCTTTTTTCTTGTTAGAGATCCCTCATCGACTAGAAATAAGGTGAATTTACAGTATATAAGTGATACAAATCTCATCTCACAGACTGGTTTTGTAAAGTTAAATTAAGCTTAAAGTCTACTTTTTAAGACTTCTAAATGATTATAACCATAACTGGTATCTAGTTTCTTTGAAATAAATGGAAAACTAGTATTGTAGGCCAAAGGTTTGGAGTCAAGTGATTTTTATTAAGTAAATCTGAACATGTGGAATGGTGATTCAATAGGACAAATAATAGAGCAAGCTTTGAGGTGAAATTGGAGGTCATTTCATGCCACAAGCTACATGGTTTAGTTACCTTGGTTTTTTCTCCACAAACTGGTAGAAAAACAAGGGGAGATGTAAATTATAAAATTTAAAATGGGTGGATGAACTCAAAAAAGGATTTAGGCCTATTTGTGACCAAAGGAGCTTATCAAGCTTGCTGAAATTTTGTGAGCTAAGGTACTGAGTGAGGAAAAGATTGGAAGAAAGTGAAAAATACTTCTTGATATTGTGATTTGTTACAAACTTACAAGTGATGATGTTGTCCACAAATCCTGAAGTTACTTATAATAATAGTAATCCTAACTAGATATTAAACAAATAATGATACTAGGAAACATGGAAACTAATAAAATAGATAAGCTAACCCTAAGAATTAATCTCAAAGATAACATAAAATAGTTTAAGATGCAATCTTCATATTCTTTAGAGTTGACAAAATGAGTCAGCTAACCAGACTATTTTGAACCAAATTGGTAACGAATAGAGCTTGAGTTTACGTTAAGTCAAAAGTAAATGTGGACCCATTTAACCTGATCTGATAAAAAAACTGCTGAAAGCTAAAAAGTTATTCAGGTTTTCACTGGGTTTATGCTTCATTTTGGAGACATAAATTGAATTGTGTTTTTTGACCAGACTCATTATAGTCTGCATCCCATATTAGGCTTGATATTTTGTTTCGTCACCTCTTATATGTTAGATACTCTGAATAATCCTGTGGTACTCTAAGCCATGTTAATTGAATCTAGATAGACAAATTATGTATTGGAGAGCTTGTATTTTAAACCATAAATCATTTCATATAGTGAATAGTAATATTCATAAACATTTAAAAAATTTACCATATACTTAAATATAAGACATAAAAACATGCAAAAATATCATTAATAGCAACGGAATAGTCAAAAATAGTGATTGTAGTGTATTTCTTGCATAGTGTCAGTAACACAGCCTCTAAGAAACACTGTTGTTGCTGTGCTTAAAGTTCTTAAAACAGTGGCTATATGATACTAAAAAAACTTTGCACTATAGTCATCCAAAAATAAGTGTTGTTGGTTGCTACTGCACGATTACTACAGACTATGGTTGCTGCTATTTGTATTCGTACTGAGCTGAGGTGCTAAGGCATTTCTTAGTCAGACTTTCTTGGTAGGTAAGACTTCCACAAAAGCACGGATAAGAATATCTTAGCATACAAGGCCTTCGATCTAAAGGAATGAGACCTAAATTTGGTTTCACATGCAGTTCTGGTTGCAATTTCGATTCATGCTATTCCAAGTGTGATACTAATAATATAGCATTGATTCAGGAGCATGAATGAGTTTTCCAACAACTTGTATCACGGGATTGCGAATTGTATCATATTGTGCTATATGAATCCTTTATCATATGATACTTACTACCATGCTCTAAACATATTAGTATATGATTACAATATTATAAGATAGTTTCATACATTCTAACAAAGCTCAATGGAAAATTTTACCTTATAGCAACAAAAATAGCTATGTTTTGCAAGAACATTACTGCCTTGAAAGAGAAACAAGTGGACATACAAGAAAGCTTAAAATTAGGAAAGAATATAAGGGAGAAAGTAGGGGGTGAGGAAAAAGATGATAATTTTTTTCTGAAGATTGCTTGACCATGTGAGAAATAGACCAATAGAAGCTTCGGTGAGAAGAGCTGATAACATGAAGACCAATAGAAAGCCCAATAAATAGAGGTTGAGGACAATTAAAGGGGAATCGTAGGGATAACCATAAAAGGGATTTAGATCTAAATATTCGTTTTGTAGGCTTCATTTTTTTCAGAGTACAATGATGGTCATTTAGCTTTCTCCAACATATCAGGAACTTGTGTTGTCATTGTATGAAACTATGATGAATCCTTTAAATTTGATTCAATTAGATTTTATCTTTTATTTCTTGAGACTGTTATGAAGCTTCAGCTAGTTCTGCTTATCTTTCTCAAGTTGTTGTGACATTAATGTGATAATTATTTTTATTTGGTTGTCAGAGACCTTGGCTAATGAGTACTAGTTGTCATTGCCATATTTATCCTTGCAATAATATTATTTATGCTACGTTTATTTCACTAACCGGTAAAATCTTCAGGGCAATGGATTTCTTGGTGGCTTTGTTCCGAAACTTAATCGACCAGGAAGATTGGACAATGTCCCAAGCTTGTACTGATTCCTATAACAAGACTCTGAAGAAGTGGCATGGCTGGCTTGCTAGCTCAAGCTTCTCTGTAATCTTATGTTTAATTCTTTGTTGATATAATCTTGAATGTTTCGATAGAAACACAAAATACAGCTTATTGAGTTATTAGAGGT
>Ga0209589_1012174_pt1 | contig 11785 bp, 10 predicted proteins | sample CowpeawhiteBW_FD_187525 | JGI IMG/M metagenome (GOLD analysis project Ga0209589, IMG submission 187525) | Root nodule microbial communities of legume samples collected from California USA - Cow pea white BW (SPAdes) (version 2) | ecosystem: Host-associated > Plants > Roots > Nodule | place: USA...
GGAACATCTTCAAATCTTCCAGATCCTTTTGCAGTTGAATTAGGTAATCCTACAAAAATAAAGCATGGGTTTAAAGAAAAATGGTTGTTTAGCATCATGGTTATTGATACACGTGGAACACAAGATAGAAAAGGTTGTACAGAGTGTAGGTGTAAGCTTATGCATCTCCCAAACGACTTTTACAATGTCACAACGGGCATTAATGGTCAATTATTGTCTAGAAATTATAAAGGAGGACTCTTTTGTTGTCAAGATAACGTACAATGCAAATTAAGAAATGGTTTTCGTGGCCCAACAAGAAAGCTTTCCCTAAGATACAAAATAAAGTGGGTTGATTGGGATGAACACCAAGTGCCTCTTAAGTTCTATATACTTGATTCAACTGATCGTGTAAGATCAAATGGTTCTACACTAATTCATGATTGTCAGGTAGATGATTTTTTCAATACATACAATACTTTACAAATCATAAGCAAACTTTTGAAATTCATTTATTTTCCAAAAAAAAAGTATTAGGCTATTAATTACTTTTTTCGCCGGTATGTGAGTAAAATAAATTTCTCAATTTGTTATAGGCAGAGTATAAGATCCCGAGAAATCATCACAATGACTTCCCTCATGTTAAGAAAGCAAACATTCCAATGACAAAAGGTGGTTATCTTATATATGGCACTGCTCATATGCACACTGGTGTTGTCAATATTACTCTATATGGACAGGTAATATTTGATATTTTCTGTTCCCATATAAGTTGTATCATGTAGATAAACTAACGTTAAATTTTGTGTAATTCATATATTCATTAGGAATAAATTTTGTTGGTACTTCTATATATTTATAAGGAATTAAAAGGTTTAGTGAATCATCTCTGTATTTATGATTATGCTTAACTTAGGATGGAAGGGTTTTATGCACTTCAAATCTAAAATACGGAACTGGAAAAGAAGCAGGAAATGAAAAGGGTTACCTAGTTGGGATGTCAGTTTGTTATCCTAAACCCGGCTCTATCAAGATCGAAGATGGTGAAATTCTAACACTAGAATCCGTATATGAAAACAAGTTTCGTACCGGAGCTATGGGGCATTTCTACATTTACTTGGCAGAACAAATACCAAACAAGTATTTGAAGGAAATTTGATGTAAAACTACTTACATGTCTTTCTTAAATGACTTGTATAATTTGTAGTATAACTATAATACATCAATACCGATTCCAGATCATCACTACGTGTATTAATGTTGTCTTACTTTTAATCCGCTACTTGGTTTATGATTGTGTTCTCTTGGTGGGTTATATGATATACAATCGTTTTTAGGCTAATTGAGTTTATAAATTAAAAATAAAGATTTTTGTGAACTGTGTGTAATATTTAATCCATTAATAACAAAATAATGTGTAGAGTTAATTGCAAATCACACTAAAGTGAAAATGAAGTGAAAGGAATAAAAGAAAAAAAAAACTGAAAATGAATAGATATTCTCTTATGTTATGGAAACTATTTTTTTTACATCCACGAAATGATCTATACAATTCACTTTTTTAAATGGGAAATCTAAATATCGAGGTTGATTTTTCCCATAGATAATATTAACTTCAACGAAAATCGTTAACCTACAATCTGAGACAACATAAACGATGTTGTCTTACTTTTAATCCACTACTTGATTTATGATTGTGTTCTCTTGGTGAGTTATATGGTATACAATCATTTTTGTGCTAATTGAGTCCATAAATTAAAAATAAAGATTTTTGTGAACCGAGTGTCAAATTGGATCTATTAATAACAAAAGAATGTGCAAAGTTAATTGCAAATCACACCAAAGTGAAGATTAAATGAAAAGAATAAACAAGAAAAGTGGAAAATAGTAATTTTTCTCTCGTATTATGCAAGCTAATTGTTATTACATCCATGTAGAGATCCTTACAATTCACTTTTGTAGAAGGGAAATCAAAATATCTAGGATGATTATTCCTATTGATAAAGTTACGTTAAACCTTTTGCACTTCGTCTATTAAGTAGTAATACATTTCTTAATAAATTCTATATCCTTTTAAAAAATTAACTATACCTTAATGCATCAATTCTAAGTTTAGTTTTTGGATATTTAATTTGAAAAATAGGTTCATTACATAAATATCATTTCTAAATTATTATTATTATGAGTATTATTGTTATTTTACTTTTAATCACCACTTAGTTTATGATGGTTTTATTTGTGTTGTAGTATTTGATTGATGGATTGTTTGGTATACATATAATTATTGTCATGCTAACAATACACTAAGAAAATGTGGTCTACTAATTGAGCTTATAATTTAAAAGATGTTGTGAATCAAGTGCCCATGTGAGTTCCAAAACAATAAAAACACTTGTGTAGAGTGAGTTGCAAATCACACCAAAATGAACATTAGGAAAAAAGAAATAATGGAAAAATTGAATATGAATCAATCACCCTCTATATCATGAAAGCTAAATATTGTTTTGTGCACATATATCTAAATAAATGCATTTTTTGTTAACAATAATTTTGATGTATAATAATATTGATATTGATTTGTATAAGAAATTGAATTATTTAATTTTTTATAAAAATTTATAATGTTGCAAGACTTTCTATTATTTATCTTACGTATTGAAAATACACACATATATTAATATTCTTACTACAAATTAGATACTTTAATTATCACTCCTAAGGACTTACATAATTAAGTAGTCCTTTTAATTTTTACTATCCTAATATTTTGAATTTAAATTTTAAAATCTAATTTCATTTATCTATTTAACTTAATTTTAGCAATTAATTTTTATATCAAATGTAAACATCTATATAACACGTTATAAAAGCAACAACAATTCAATAAATACATTTATACATTATCATGATTGAGATCCCCCAAAACAACCGCAATATAAATTTAAAAGACTAAATGGAGGTTTAGATCATTAACCTCGATGAAAATTGTTGACCTACAACCCAAACAACAGAAACAACCACTCACTAAGAGGAAAGAAAAATACACTATAAATGACCAATGTACCTAGGAGCACATTCGTCGGAGCAATAACCAAGGAAGATAGCCAAAATATCAACAACGCGAGGGAGAAATGAGGAGGAAATGTGTTTCATGCAAAGATATAAACAAATTTAGGCCAGACATCTGAAGTAAATCTTAAAATTTAAGACAAACAATAATGTTACACGATGTATATTTAAAATTTTTATCGAATGCTAGGACGACCAATGTAAAAAAAATTGATTTTAATTACAAAATATATTAGTACACATTTTTTAGTGACGTTCTTTTGTGTTAGACAATACTTTTCTAATACAGGTTACTCTTTTTCCACTATTGTTGGTTCAAGTTTCTAGTAAGCCATCCTTGGTATGTATGAGATGGAATAACACTTATTATTTTCAAGCAATATTTTTGTGTTAATTGTGATATGATGGGTGGATTTCAGAGTTGTTTGATAAAATGACTTTTTGTTATTGGAGAATAAGGTTTGGGTTGACGGTGTTATTATAGGCGGAGTTTTCTTTACGACTGTCTAAATATGTTTTATCATGATTTAGTATTGAAACTTCAATTTTCTTATATTTTCAAAAGTATAAAATCACTACAAAAAAATATTTCATTAGTAACTAATTTTAGTGATCAAAAGGTATTAGTTACTATAGTGACCAATTTTGATACCAATTCACAAAGTAAAATATTATTGGTTACTAAAATAGTCACTATTATGAAAAAAAAAATATAATTGATCACTAAATTGGTCTTTAAAATTAGCTACCGTGGTTTTGGCTACCAAAGGAAATTGATTACTAAAAATTAGCTACCTAGATTTTGGCTACCAAAATGACTTAGTTTCTAAATTGGTCTCTAATTAATTAATGATAAATTTAATGACCAATTATAATTTTTTATTTATAATAGTGACTATTTTAGTAACCAATAATTTTTTATTTTTTAAATTGATATATAAATTGGTCACTATAGTGACTAACAATTTTTTGTCACTATAATTGGTTACTAATGAAATATTTTTTTGTAGTGAATAAACGACATGAATATCAAAGATATTCACCACTAAACATAGATTTAATTCATAAGATTAAGTGTAAGTTTTGCATAGGAGAGTGGAATAACAACTAGAATAAAAAAAATAAGAGCACAATTATATAAAGAAAAGATAAAATAGAAATTCTTAGATGCATGCAATTGGACACAAGTTAAATCGATTTAATTATACTAATGTGAAAGCTTACCTAACAGAGTGGAAGAACTTAAATTATATATATATATATATATATATATATATATATATATATGTATGTATGTATGTATGTATGTATATATATATGTATGTAAGTATATATGTATATATTATGTGTGTGTACATGGTAAAAGAATATCAAAATTTTGAAATTGAAACAACAATTCAACTAAAAAATTGAAAGGGAGAGAAGATAATATGAAGGGGAAGAACTTATGATTCAATGGTAGAGGCCATGCCACTTGAAGATGTTTAAAGATAAGAGGTACATTTAGTAGGCCCTTGATCATATGATTCAGGATAAGATTCAAGTACGAATAGAAATTTCTTTCTCTTGTAAATACCAGTAAGCGTCTTAATAGATGAATAACGTTGTATTGTATGTATCAACAGTACAAACCTTGCAGAATGAAGTATAACCAACTGTTTGAATGTTGAAAAAACGGATCGGTCATTACTAAAATTTGCTAAACATTTAATTAACATAAACATGCCAATAAGCAAGTTTAAATAGAATTGGGTTGTAATTAAGTCATATCTAATTAAAAGCCCATGAAGAAAACTATAAATACAGATCAAAGGTATGGTTGTTCGAACAATCATCATGCTTTTATTATAGCATTAATTGTTTAAATAGTTGGAACCTGAGTTAACTTTAGCATCAGAGCAACTTTTATAGGTACCCCTGATTGGTTGGTAAAGAAATTACTTTGGCACGATGATGATAACACTAGAGTCAATAGACCAACAAATTGTTTTAATTTGATTTTCGACACTTTACTCCAAACAAAAGTCAACATCAAATGAGTATAAATTCTAGGAATAAAGAATCATGTTTTTTTCTTCCTTTTTCATAAGCTTTTAGACAAGAACAAGAGTGATGTTGTTTTAGATTCAATGTAGTTTTTATACGATTGATTTTCAAATCTTCATATGGTCCCTCTTTAATGAAGATTGCAATTATCTTTGAATAACCCATTTTTTTCTTAATAATAAGATGCCAATGATTTTTTTTTTTGCATGCTTATGTTTTATAAGAATAAAACTATTAAAATAAATTTGTTGACGTACATTCACAATTTTTCGTTTTAATTTATACATATGTTGTCCATGTTTGCTGAGTCGCATTACATTGAGCAACATGCATATGTGTTTTTAAGATGATAAATTCCTTATAATCTTTCTTCCATTGAATTATTCAGAAGTTAACTTTTCAGTATTTGATACAAATGATATCACAACCGTAACATTTGCATATTAAAAAGTACACAACCTTCCACTAATGAGTTACTTGTTTATTGTGATTATAAAAGATGAGTTATGTTGTTTGTAATAGCTACGTTGTAAACATTTTTATTTCTAATAATTTATCATTCAAAAAGTCAACTTCTAAAGCACAATATTAAAATATAATTAACTTATATAAATTATGAGGTATTTAGAATATATTTAAATCATATAGAAATATCATTTTATGTCTTACTAAAATACTATGAAATAGTGATAATAGAAATACCATGCATACTCAATCAACACTATATATTATAATTATCACCATATACAATTGTTTTTTTCTAATATATTCTATGTCTTAAGTGTGTTAATTAATGTTATTAAAATTATATTTTTTTTCTATTTCTTAGTTGTTTATTTGAATAAACCTCTTTTGGTTAAATTTATATGATTGGTATTTTTTATTTTCATCTTTTTAGCATAATTTAACCCAAAATTTATTATCATGTAATATTAGAATGTTGCTATTTAAAAAAAAAACCTATAAAAGTGAAACCATGTCAAGTTTGCCCAAACAAATCATTAATCAAGTTGTTTTTACATCTACAAACAGTTACAAAGTTTTCAAATAGTTTTGTAGATTTGTAAAACTATGTCAATGCATGTTAATTTAGGTTTAAATACATTACGAAACACCTTGTACAACCAACTAAAAGAGACAACTAACATCCATTTAAATTTAGTTATGCCAGATTAATCATCATTTAGTGATCCCCATATATAAAACTAGCAATTAATTTCATCTATGTATAAATTTACATGCTTTAAAATTTGAACCATCATACATCTCCATCTAAGAACGAATCATCACCATGATCAACACATTATCGTTTTCTTATATGGTATGAACTTTTTATTATCAACGTTCTATTACTTTACCTTTTCTTTTCATCGAATTCCCATGTTTTCACTACATTTTAAATCATCTACAAGATTATCAAATGAATGACCCTACATGCATATTTTCATGGCTAATGGCAACGATTTTCTTGTAGGTTCATATGAGGACTATCTCTAAAGGAGCAATAATTTTATTATCAATAATGATGCTGCTCTTTGACACAACTGTCTCAGTTGTTGTAGAGTCTGATCAAAATCATATAAAGTCTGCTACTTTTTTGTCTGAAAATTTTGAAGTGGGGCCTGGAAAAATTGTGGTGAAAACATTATTAGATATTGAATTTCCAAGAGGTCACATTGGGGTCAAGAGTTTTGATGTTGAAGTAGTTGATGAAGATGGTAATTCAGTACCTTTGTATGAAACTTACCTTCACCATTGGTTTGCTGTAAAATATATTGAAAACATTACCATGTCACAGTACATTAAACAATCCCACGACCTTCGCAATGGTATCGAATTCGAAAGAAATGATGGTGCATGCCAAGGTTTTTTGCTTCCACATTATTGGGGCTTGGGAGCAGAATCGCGAGGAACATCTTCAAATCTTCCAGATCCTTTTGCAGTTGAATTAGGTAATCCTACAAAAATAAAGCATGGGTTTAAAGAAAAATGGTTGTTTAGCATCATGGTTATTGATACACGTGGAACACAAGATAGAAAAGGTTGTACAGAGTGTAGGTGTAAGCTTATGCATCTCCCAAACGACTTTTACAATGTCACAACGGGCATTAATGGTCAATTATTGTCTAGAAATTATAAAGGAGGACTCTTTTGTTGTCAAGATAACGTACAATGCAAATTAAGAAATGGTTTTCGTGGCCCAACAAGAAAGCTTTCCCTAAGATACAAAATAAAGTGGGTTGATTGGGATGAACACCAAGTGCCTCTTAAGTTCTATATACTTGATTCAACTGATCGTGTAAGATCAAATGGTTCTACACTAATTCATGATTGTCAGGTAGATGATTTTTTCAATACATACAATACTTTACAAATCATAAGCAAACTTTTGAAATTCATTTATTTTCCAAAAAAAAAGTATTAGGCTATTAATTACTTTTTTCGCCGGTATGTGAGTAAAATAAATTTCTCAATTTGTTATAGGCAGAGTATAAGATCCCGAGAAATCATCACAATGACTTCCCTCATGTTAAGAAAGCAAACATTCCAATGACAAAAGGTGGTTATCTTATATATGGCACTGCTCATATGCACACTGGTGTTGTCAATATTACTCTATATGGACAGGTAATATTTGATATTTTCTGTTCCCATATAAGTTGTATCATGTAGATAAACTAACGTTAAATTTTGTGTAATTCATATATTCATTAGGAATAAATTTTGTTGGTACTTCTATATATTTATAAGGAATTAAAAGGTTTAGTGAATCATCTCTGTATTTATGATTATGCTTAACTTAGGATGGAAGGGTTTTATGCACTTCAAATCTAAAATACGGAACTGGAAAAGAAGCAGGAAATGAAAAGGGTTACCTAGTTGGGATGTCAGTTTGTTATCCTAAACCCGGCTCTATCAAGATCGAAGATGGTGAAATTCTAACACTAGAATCCGTATATGAAAACAAGTTTCGTACCGGAGCTATGGGGCATTTCTACATTTACTTGGCAGAACAAATACCAAACAAGTATTTGAAGGAAATTTGATGTAAAACTACTTACATGTCTTTCTTAAATGACTTGTATAATTTGTAGTATAACTATAATACATCAATACCGATTCCAGATCATCACTACGTGTATTAATGTTGTCTTACTTTTAATCCGCTACTTGGTTTATGATTGTGTTCTCTTGGTGGGTTATATGATATACAATCGTTTTTAGGCTAATTGAGTTTATAAATTAAAAATAAAGATTTTTGTGAACTGTGTGTAATATTTAATCCATTAATAACAAAATAATGTGTAGAGTTAATTGCAAATCACACTAAAGTGAAAATGAAGTGAAAGGAATAAAAGAAAAAAAAAACTGAAAATGAATAGATATTCTCTTATGTTATGGAAACTATTTTTTTTACATCCACGAAATGATCTATACAATTCACTTTTTTAAATGGGAAATCTAAATATCGAGGTTGATTTTTCCCATAGATAATATTAACTTCAACGAAAATCGTTAACCTACAATCTGAGACAACATAAACGATGTTGTCTTACTTTTAATCCACTACTTGATTTATGATTGTGTTCTCTTGGTGAGTTATATGGTATACAATCATTTTTGTGCTAATTGAGTCCATAAATTAAAAATAAAGATTTTTGTGAACCGAGTGTCAAATTGGATCTATTAATAACAAAAGAATGTGCAAAGTTAATTGCAAATCACACCAAAGTGAAGATTAAATGAAAAGAATAAACAAGAAAAGTGGAAAATAGTAATTTTTCTCTCGTATTATGCAAGCTAATTGTTATTACATCCATGTAGAGATCCTTACAATTCACTTTTGTAGAAGGGAAATCAAAATATCTAGGATGATTATTCCTATTGATAAAGTTACGTTAAACCTTTTGCACTTCGTCTATTAAGTAGTAATACATTTCTTAATAAATTCTATATCCTTTTAAAAAATTAACTATACCTTAATGCATCAATTCTAAGTTTAGTTTTTGGATATTTAATTTGAAAAATAGGTTCATTACATAAATATCATTTCTAAATTATTATTATTATGAGTATTATTGTTATTTTACTTTTAATCACCACTTAGTTTATGATGGTTTTATTTGTGTTGTAGTATTTGATTGATGGATTGTTTGGTATACATATAATTATTGTCATGCTAACAATACACTAAGAAAATGTGGTCTACTAATTGAGCTTATAATTTAAAAGATGTTGTGAATCAAGTGCCCATGTGAGTTCCAAAACAATAAAAACACTTGTGTAGAGTGAGTTGCAAATCACACCAAAATGAACATTAGGAAAAAAGAAATAATGGAAAAATTGAATATGAATCAATCACCCTCTATATCATGAAAGCTAAATATTGTTTTGTGCACATATATCTAAATAAATGCATTTTTTGTTAACAATAATTTTGATGTATAATAATATTGATATTGATTTGTATAAGAAATTGAATTATTTAATTTTTTATAAAAATTTATAATGTTGCAAGACTTTCTATTATTTATCTTACGTATTGAAAATACACACATATATTAATATTCTTACTACAAATTAGATACTTTAATTATCACTCCTAAAGACTTACATAATTAAGTAGTCCGTTTAATTTTTACTATCTAATTTCATTTATCTATTTAACTTAATTTTAGCAATTAATTTTGATATCAAATGTAAACATCTATATAACACGTTATAAAAGCATCAACAATTCAATAAATACATTTATACATTATCATGATTGGGATCCCCCAAAACAACCGCAATATAAATTTAAAAGACTAAATGGAGGTTTAGATCATTAACCTCGATGAAAACTGTTGACCTATAACCCAAACGAACAGAAACAACCACTCACTAAGAGGAAAGAAAAATACACTATAAATGACCAATGTACCTAGGAGCACATTCGTTGGAGCAATAACCAAGGAAGATAGCCAAAATGTCGACAACGTGAGGGAGAAATGAGGAGGAAATGAGTTTCATGCAAAGATATAAACACATTTAGGCCAGACTTCTGAAGTAAATCTTAAAATATAAGACAAACAATAATGTTACATCATGTATATTTAAAATATTTATCGAATGCTAGGACGACGGATGTAAAAAAATTCATTTTAATTACAAAATATATTAGTACACATTTTTTTAGTCATGTTCTTTTGTGTTAGACAATACTTTTCTGATACAGGTTACTCTTTTTCCACTATTGTTGGTTCAAGTTTCAAGTAAGCCATCCTTGGTATGTATGAGATGGAATAACTCTTATTATTTTCAAGCAATATTTTTGTGTTAATTGTGATATGATGGGTGGATTTCAGAGTTGTTTTATAAAATGAATTTTTGTTATTGGAGAATAAGGTTTGGGTTGACGGTGTTATTATAGGCGTAGTTTTCTTTACGACTGTCTAAATATGTTTTATCATGATTTAGTATTGAAACTTCAATTTTCTTATATTTTCAAAATTATAAAATAAACGACATGAATATCAAAGATACTCACCACTAAACATAGATTTAATTCATAAGATTAAGTGTAAGTTTTGCATAGGAGAGTGGAATAACAACTAGAATAAAAAAAATAAGAGCACATTTATATAAAGAAAAGATAAAATAGAAATTCTTAGGTGCATGCAATTGGACACAAGAAAATCTATTTAATAACAAAATAACATTTATGTGTTTTTTTTCTTCCAAGTTTATAGATTTTTCGTGTTTCTGGAATTTTCCGAAGACCATATGGCGGTAATGAAGGCCCATTAGGCGACGCATGATGTTTGAACTAAGATTTTAGGTTCTGCCCAATAATTGCTTTGCGTAAATGAAGGCCCGCCAGGCAATACGAACTAGATTGGTTCGTTTTCTATGACTTTGTGGTTTCTGTTTGAACGCACACCTTTGGTTTTGGATAGTTTTATGCACGATAGATGAACCTTTGTTAAATTCTACATGTTTGAGTGCCTTTAAATTGATCAAAGTAGGCGCAAATACATTGCTTTTGGTATTTTTTGTGCAGTAGGGACTTTCGAGCGGTGGTTTCCTACCGCCAGGCGCTACGTCTCTAATTTTGTTTCGCCAGGCAGCAAGATCTAGTTGTTGGGCGAGTACATTTTTCTTGTTTGGTAGTTTTCGTAAAACTGTGTTTCCTGGTTCTTTAACCATAACATATTGTTCTTTACTTTGAACAGTGAAGATTTGAATTGGAGATTTGTAGCTAGAGATATATGTTACTCATGATTGTTGGTTTGATTTCCCTAAGAGTATGATTAATATTGGATGCTTAAGTGTTGGTATGACCTTCATTAGTGAATGCATATATATATATATATATATATATATATATATATATATGTGTGTGTGTGTGTGATTGATAAGTATATTTTTTGTTACTACTTACTGATGTAACATCCCGTCCGGATATTACGATTTTAAATAAAATCAAATAGAAATAATACGTCAGCATCATTTATTAAATCTCATTTCCCAAAACGCGGGAAAATTTAAAAACTTCATTACATAGTCAAATAAACTAAATCCAAATCATAAACTTGATTAAATCATAAGTATCACAAAGTGTTTACAAAATTATTCCAAATCATAAAACAATAAAACTCTGAGAAAACTCTTTATCCCAATCTAGCCCCGCTCCGGCTCTATGCCTCAC
>Ga0209589_1012175_pt1 | contig 11784 bp, 4 predicted proteins | sample CowpeawhiteBW_FD_187525 | JGI IMG/M metagenome (GOLD analysis project Ga0209589, IMG submission 187525) | Root nodule microbial communities of legume samples collected from California USA - Cow pea white BW (SPAdes) (version 2) | ecosystem: Host-associated > Plants > Roots > Nodule | place: USA...
GGATAAATTCTAATATTGAGGTATACCATCCTTTGGAGAAAATTCATTTTTTGGCTGATTAGAAATACATTGTTAAATGAAAAGCACAACTCAATTGCTTTTGTTGCCTGCCCAAGGACATGATGCAGCATGTTAGTGAAATCCATGGGAGTAATAATACAGAATGCAACTTGTTTGGTACAACATATTGATCTTCATACTGTGTTGTGTCTCTTATATCCTGTAGCCACATCCTCACTAACTAATCCGTAGATTAACCCAACACCTTCTTGCAACTCATTTTTGTCTTTGTACCAACAAGATATGACATTTCCTTTGTCATGGTTACTAAATCAATAATAAACTCACTGGTATAGTAAGGATACTAGGAGAGCGTCCATACTTCATTGTTGGGTGATGAACTAGTGGCATTTCTTGGTCCTCAACTATTGCGATTGAATCAATCACGACACTTGAGCCTCCAAACCTATGAAGAAACATTTCTATTTTTTCTTCCATAGGGTCCCCTATCCTCAATGCCTAGTTGTCTTCAAAAAATTTAGCCTTTTTTTTTCTTTTGCCAAAGCAATCAAGATGATGTTTTTTAGTGAGAGGAGGATCAAAACTATACAAAGCAACCTCGGGCAATAATAGACCTTGAAGTTCATCCAATGCGCTCATGTTGATATATGTGGGAATTGGACATAACAAATGTTATTATCATCGCAGTCCATGATGAAACACATTCATTGCCTTATTATTTAGGAGTTGTGAATGTAATGGTTACAATCAAGCTGAAGTATAAAAGAACCATTGGATATGATGGCGGAAGCTCGAATTGAGGCATTAATGGCCCAAATTTTTTTGTTGTGGTCATAACCTGGTTGTTTCTCTCAAACCTAGACAAGAAGTGGGAAATAGATATCAACACCAACAAGGTTAATGGTTTTTCCTGCTTTGCATTTACAAGGAGTGGTTGATCATCATTTGGAGGTTCTAATACCACCTACACCATTCATCAATTATATTAATTATTCACTTTCTTATACGAAAGAATAAACTTGATACTTGAACAAAACAATACCTGGACTATATCGACATGATCATTGTTAGTGAGATTGGATGAGGGTCCATCCAACTCCCTCATTAGACATAAAATAGATGTCTTTCATCGTCACCATGTCACCTGAGTTTTTTCGTGTATGACCTAAAAAAGAAGTCATGGTTGTGGTATTTGAAAACAAAATTGAGTGGAATGTTGTACTGATCTACAAATTAATTAACATCTTTTGCAGCGTACATTTGCTTGTGGACAAAATTATAAATATTTTTTGTGCAATTTTTATGAAAAAAATTGCAAATCCTTGTACAATTTTTTGTGGTGTGTACTTTTTCATGTGAACAAAAATACAAATCCTTATTCAGTTTTTTGTGGACAAAATGTAAAAATCGTCAAATGACACACTACTACCCAAACTTACTATACCACTTACATCATTCATCATTATATCAATTACTCATTTTCATATACGGAAGAATAAATTTGACACTTGAATAAAACAATACCTGGACTATATAGACATGATCATCGTTAGAGTGCTAGGATGAAGGATCCATCCAAGTCCCTTTCTGGTGAGTACCATTAGACATAAAATAGATGCACTTCACTGTCATCATGTCACATGAGTTTTTTCGTGAATGACCTAAGAAATAAGTCATGGTTGTGGTATTTGAAAACAAAATTGAGTGGAACGTTGGACTAATCTACAAATTAATTAACATCTTTTGTGGCGTACATTTTCTTGTGGACAAAATTATAATTTTTTTTGTGTGCAATTTTTATGAAAAAAATTGCAAATCCTTGTACAATTTTTGGAGGTGTGTATATTTTCTTGTGGACAAAATTACAAATCCTCGTTCAGTTTTGTGTGGACAAAATGTAAAACTCGTCAAATGACATACTACTGCCTAAACTCATTGTACCACCTACATCATTCATCAATTATATCAATTATTCATTTTCATATATGAAAGAATAAACTTGACACTTGAACAAAACACTACCTGGACTATATCGACATGATCGTCGTTGGAGTGCTCGGATGAAGGATCCATCCAAGTCCTTTTCTAGTGAGTACCATCAGACATAAAAGTGGCTTTTGAAATATTTATAAGTTCTGAAGGTTACTTAGTTTGTCAATGTTGTTTCATGGCCAATAATTTGTCTCTTGCATCGAAGGCATCCAATCGAAGTTCGTTGGTCAATAATTCGTCTCTTGCATGGAGTCATTTGTTCGAGGTTGAATAAGATCAGACAGACTATCCTCATCTTGAATTCGCTCACCAGTCTATGATCTTTGGTGAAATCTGGTTTTCCACTATTTTCATCGGGATTATTTCTCGAGTTGACATATGATTATGGATTTCCATGTTTTATTTGATGTTTACAACAAAATGGAATCCATAGATGAGAGTTTCAACTTCAACCATTGCCTTAAAGGTCAACTAATGTTTCGAGATTGGATATTCTGCAGTTAGGATTGACAAACTGTGTTTGCAACCACAAGAAATGTTTCTTTCTCAGTATCAGTAACAAACACGTCTATATAAGGTAAATCTTACTTTTTTGTTGGATTCTAGGGAGTTTAGTTCAAACTTTTTCTTCATACCATGAAGATTTGTTGAACAATTAATTGGGAATAACTTGAGCAATTGATTAAGAAGCCAAAAATGACAAACAATATTTCACAGACCATCAACATGCCCAATAGCCATGTTGCATCAATGTTTATGTGTTTGACCCTCCATGACAGGAACAGTGTGAGGAAGCATAAATGAATGAATACCATGAGACTGAAAGAATAGATGCAACAATTGTTAAAAGACAATGGTTGTAATGCATGTTAAAGAAAACAAAAATATCCCTACCAATATGGACTGAGAATAACAACAGGTATCTTCAGTCTCCTAGCAGGTGATTTGTTCATCATACCCTTTGGTTGAATGACATCATTTCTTCTCGAATTAGCGTTACCATACCATAGTACCTTTGGATTCATAAGCATTATCAGTTTCATAAATCCAATCAAAATCTCCTATCCTCTCGTCCTTCACGATGATCCTCCCATATTGTTTGCCTTTAAGAAAAACTATTTATAAATATAACAATTATTAAAAAAATAATCATATATTTTATCAAGAATTGAAGTAAAATGCAGTAGAATAAAATTAAGGAAAAGTAAATATATTCAGCAAAACATGTAAAATGAAAACAATTGTAGAATCATAGCAACATAAAAACTAAAGAATGAGAATAAAGAAAACATTATTGGTCAAAGTTGAAATTCATGAATAAACAGTAATTGGACTATGAAATCATGATTATAATCAACATTTAATCAGTAAAATTTGACGAAAAACGTAATTTTATATGTGAAGTGAAAGCATAGATTGAAGCATGAAAAAACTGAGAACTAGACATTGTAACAATGTCTGGAATTTCATGAAAGTGTGTAAATGTGAATGTAGTAGCCATTTGCTGGAATTGAAAACAAAAATGCACGAGAAAGAAAAGGAAGCAGAAGACAAACCAATATCTATTGGAGAGAAACTTGGAAGAGTATTATTTAGAGTTCCCACCCTCTCGCTACTCCTTCGCGATGATCCCTCCCCTATTGTTTGCCATCAGTAAAAACTATTTATAAAAATATCAATTATTAAAAAAAGTTAATCATATATTTTGTACTAGGATAGGACCCATACTACTCAACATGACGTTATTCTATCTAGAATAAAAGTAAAATACAATAAAACATAATTAAGAACAAGTGAATATATTCGTCAAAACATGTAAAATGAAAAACCTGTAGAATCATATGAACGTAAAAACTAGAAAATGAGAATAGAGAAAACACGTAAAAGAATTATCGATCAAAGCTAAAAGTTGAAATTCATGGGTAAACAGTAATTGGACTATGAAACCATGATTATAACCAAAATTTAATTAGTAAAATTTTACCCTAACGATGAATCAAAGGTTTCCCCTAATGATGTTGTTGCTAGAGTGTTAGGCCCATAACATTCTAGGAGGGTGTGATGCATGGGTTTGGGAGTAGCTCCTACTAACTCATTTAGAAATACAAGACTTCGACTTTCTGATTTAAGCATTACTTCATCTAGCACTGCCACATCATCAACATGTTCTAATTAGTGACAACAAAAGTACACTAATTTAGAATCCCAGGTTCAAACCACCTTGGGTGCACTAAAAGTCTACATGATAATGAAAGAAGGAAAAATCTCTGATGAATTGGTTGCCTTCTTTGATCCTCAACCATAAGTAAGTTATGTTTCTGGCTTTATGTTTATGCTCGTATTATGTAGTCTTAATTTTCTTTATTTCTCCTAATCATTACGAGTTAGATTAATCCCCAATTTATGGGTTCGATAATATGTAGGGTTAGATTAATCCCTCTTATGTTACTTTTATTTTGATTTTCTGTACAAGTTGGAGTAATTAACATAATAATGTTCACGGACTAACTAGGTTGGTAATTCACAATTGTATTGTATAATATTTGCCTAACTCTTTATTTTGATCAATTTAACTTTTCTTGCTAATGTTGTAAAAGATTCAATTAAGAAAAGTCAAGCTTCCATACAAACATGCTTTAAGCAGGATATATTAGGTAAAACATTCTTAATAGGGCATACTTACAGATAAATCCCAATAGCAAAAAAAAAAAAGGCTTCCCATAGGAGTGTTCTTGATGATATTGATGGACTTAAGACTTGCCAAACAAAATAAGTTATCATCTTAATGATTATGAACAAAATTGAATATGCACAAAACAATAAAATAATATTATTCTGTACAAAAGTATTTAGTAATTAAGTTATGCATTGATTATTTAACTTTGATATTTTTCTTTTATCATTTCAACAAATTAGTCATGCAAATCAGGATTATCTAGTGGCAGCAACATTTAGGGTGTTGATGATATTTTTTAGGATGAAACTATGTTTATTTTAGTATGAATTTTGAGTAAGCATGGATTAAGTTGTAATTGCGTTTCAAAATAAATTTCTTTTATGTTAATATGTTGAATTTGAGAATTAAAAGTTTTAATGATATATTATTTGAACCCTTTGGTTGAAGTATTTGATTGAAGTTTACAAATAAATAATGTCGATATAAAAATATAACCACCTCAAATGGTCACTACAACAAAAATGACTTTAGACAACACTAAATGAGATCTTGGATATAAAAATGTGGTCTAAATATATTAAAGGCAATATGTTTTAGATGTGGTTTAAAAACTATCTTAAACAACACTAAAAATTAAAGCTTTTAAATTAGAAATATTTCCTCCCTCCTTTCTTGACTAAAAATGCAAAACTTAGTTCCAAAAACGCAAAAATTTGAATTTCTTCCCTCCCTTTGATTTTAGACTGAAAACGTCAAGAGCTCACAGTGTTGAAAATGTGAAGTTTTGAAAAACACTTACATCAAAACCGTTGTCTTTTATGAGAATTTTAAATAACAATTTTAAAATTGTTGTCGTATTGAAAATCGTGACATATTACCTTCAACTACGTTTATCTAAATTAAGCGTAAAACATTGTTGTCTAAACTTTAGCCCACGGTTTTGTGTGATTTAACTCACAAGTTTATGTTGTTGCCTAAAGCGATTTTTGTACAACATAATATTTTAATTACAAGCAAATTATTGTTTTTAAAATATTTGAATAACAAAAGAAATATACAATAGTAAACCCACAAAATAAATAATACAAATGAGATATGTTAAAACCTTTACAATACATTCGTAAAAATGAACAGGGTATTAACCTCCACACAAAACATGAAAAATAGTGATTTTAAATATTTAGAATCAAATAGATAGATAAAAATAAAGGAGGTTTCAAACCTTTACTCCACACAATAATAGTCATAAATAGAAAAGGTTACAATTCTCTACTAAAAAAACCTCCGTAATATAAATTAGATATCAGATGTTGTCAAAAACTTTCATAAATAACTTATAACTTATAACGAACCTCTTTGCATATATCTAAGAATCGTTGCAAATTAATTTGCAGATGATAAAAGACTCTGCGGGACGAAATTAAAATTTCTACAATTTAGCCTTTTTTTTCTTTTGGTAGTAAAATTTTACAAAAAAATTATAACTCGATATGTGAAGTGAAAGGAGTAATTGAAACATGAAAAAACTGAGAATATATTGTACCGGTGTTTGTTTGGAATGATGGAAATGGATAAATATAAATGTAGTCGCTATTTACTTGAATCGAAAACAAAAATGCACAAGTAAAAAAAAAAAGAATAACCAATGTCCATCGCAACAAATAATTCAAAGAATATTCTTAAGAGTTTTGACCGTCCCAAAAACCAGTAAAGACAAAAGAGTAAAAATAGCGCGTTAAAATCATAGTACGCATGGATATATAATACCCTTTATTAACATAATAATTGTTTTAACCGAATATTAATTACCTCTCACAAGAACAAAGTCAAATACAAGAAAATAAATATTCGGCCCTAATAATGCTTTTTCAAATTCATAGTCTATATTTATAACGAAAAGAAAAATGCATTGTTTAGATTATTATCCCAAAGTAATAATAATTAAATCACCTAAAATTCCTTCGAACTTTACAAATTAATAACTAATTAATCTCATTAACCTTAAACAAAATGTCTTTTTCTAACTCATCCACTTAAAATATCAGACACCAAGTATAACTCCATTTATATACACTAGCAAGTCGATTATCCTTTTTAATATCAGATGTGCTTGAAAATAATTTAAAATTTATCTTTTATAATAAATTTTTCATTTAACTTTTAGGCACATGAAGATAACTGAAAACAGGAAATAAAAAATGTAAAAAAAAAGTGGGAAAATAAATATTATATATTGTCTATCATAAATCTAAATCATAATATATAATTTTAGTTACTTTTATTATAAATTTTAACTGTAATATAATTTTTATTTTTTAATTTATAAAAATAAATATTTATCTCATGCATGCCCAAGTCTATATATACATATCTTAATTTGTAAATTTCTTAAGAACCACACTATCAGCATTTCATACAATAAACATATACTAAGTTAGATTTGTAAAAATAGACAAATATATATATAATTCATAATACATATAAATACTTTGTCAACATTTTTGTACAAAAGTATAAAATAGAATATTTTTTATAACCTTAATATTTAAAAAAATTGATCACATAAAGGAAATACTCTGTCAAAGAAAGATGAAGGTAAAGTTCAAATATTATAAGAAAAAAAATAGGAAAAATTGTTTAAAAAGACTAACTTAAAACCCTAAAAAGAAAAATTCAAACAAAAATGGATTTAAAGATACCAATAAAAGAAATGTTGAGATGTTACACAAATAGAACAAAAATCCTAATATCTGTATTTTAAAAAATAGAAAAATGTATTATTTATTTTAGCCTAGTTGATAAATTTTTTTTTACTTTTGCTTTTATTTTTATTTTTTTTGTAAAAAATCAAGGTGTAAAAATACCAAATGGAATCACATAGACTGTAAACTAAATGCGACAGAAACAATGTTTATTACGAGAAAGATCTCACAACACCAAAGTCCTATTTGTAGTAACATTTTTTTTTTAATTGCGTTTATTTATAATGTTATAAATATAAAAAATCGTATATGTGTTAATTATCATAGATTATTATAACATATTTATTAAGAGAAAGATATCAAAAGATTAAATCCTATTTGTAGTAACATTTTTTTAATGTATACTATTGGATTTGATTTATTATTTTGGTATATTTGTTAATTATCATATTAATGAATAATAATTCATTAAAGATATCACATCACCAAATCCTACTTGTAGTAACATTTATGTTAATTTTTTTTTTGTAATAGTTTAAAGTTAATTATTTTGTTTTTATGGTTTAAAGTGTATTATTCATAGTTATTATCTATTTAACTATATTAAAATAATTTTTTTAAAAAGATATAACTTTGTTTTATTTTTACTATACAATTCATAATCTAGTGACAACCTATTTTTTATGAAATATTTAATATGCAACAATTAAATTATTTATTTATTTCCTATACCAAAAATTAATTATATATTTTTTTATTTAAAGTTTGGCTAACACTATAGTTTTGAATAAAATAAAAGCAATGATGGCTGCTTTATTAATGAATGTCAAGGATTACACACAGTATAAATATTTATCTTAAAACGAATATAAATTAAATATTATTTTGTTAAATAGATAAGTGAGTGTCTCAAAGAAATTGAATATGATTTAGCTGGTAAGGGTATTTAACTTAAAAAATAAATGAAGAAGAAGAGAAAGTTTGTTAGTATTGGCGGCAATTTTGATTTGGAAACGCAAGCAGGTGCAGAGAAAATGGAGAAGAGTGCGAAATCAGAAGCGGCATTGCGTCGCTGCGCAAAAGCTGCATTGCTTCTCTATTCCTTCAATTCCTCCAACTCCAACCACCAGGTAAAAACCTTCTCTCTCTCTCTCTCTGATTCTCTCTAAGTAATTCATCAATTGATAATTGATATCAGGAAAAGTGGTTGAGAGAAATCCATGACCTGAAAATTCAATTGGCGAAAGAGCGTCTCGTAAAGAAGAAGATGAAGCTCTGTGCCATGGCGGAGGTGCTCCTTCGGCTTCTCTTGTGTCTCTCCGTTTGGACCTTCTTCCTCTTCTACTTTCTTTGATCTCTTCTTTTTCTTCCATCTACAGGTACGTACTCCTTCTTCTCGCTTAGCCAAATATAATATAAAGCGTTTTTTTAATTCGTTAATGTCCACACGCATCACGCTGTTTGTATATCACTGTGTGCTAAATGAATTGTTTCTCTCATTTTGGATCAACCGCTGTTTGCTTTGAATGTGATGATTGGATATTTGATTTTTCGTCGTTTGTGTTTTTAATTCCTTTCGTGAATGTAGTGATGGAAATTTCAGTTTATTTGATTTCATCATGTATTTATGGCTGTAATATGAAACGTTTTTTTATTAATTATAGATTATTACTATGCGGTAAAATTATTTTTTTCTTAATTTTTTAAAATTATAATATAAGTTGTGTAAAATCATAACCAGCGGTGATTATTTATAATAAATAGGTATAGAAGCCTCATAAATCATAATCACCTTTGTAAACAATGAAATCAAATTAGTTATGTTAATTATTTATAATAATGATATACGATTAAATTTATCTTCATTTATCTGGTAATTCCCGAATGAAACTAATCCTTCTTTTAAGCTTTTAAGGATTAGTTTGATGAAACTTAGAATAGATCATAATTAATATTTAATTTATTTTATAATTATTTATTCTCAAAACTTTTATATATTATTTGTTATCGTAATAAAACTATATTTAAAAGCATGCATTTTATTTATTTATTTTTATGAAAATCGATATTGTAACTCTATTCTCGACATTTACAAACAAAAATATCTTCTTGCGGGATACAATCACCATCTTTATATCTTTGGCCATTCTTATATGTTTCTCCCTTGCAGCAATATCTACATAACTGAGTTCCTAAAACGCATCTTAATCCATTACAATTTTGTGATGAATCAATCTCCACTCCTACCGATTGTGTAGGGAGTGGTTTTGCAGCAACCAGTCCTGAAAACAAAAAATATCATATTATTATAATAATTTTCTTTCATTTGTTTTTTTATTTTTCAATGTTAAACAAATATAAAGTTATAAGTGTCATCTTTTGAATACATGGAAGAAATAAGATTGCAAAACACAACAATATTTTCTTTCATGAAACTTAAGATACAAGAATGAAATTAATTTACACATTACCTGAAGGTAGAACCAAAACTACAATTAGAACTCCCAATAGAAAATGTTGATGGAAATGAGAAGCCATTAGAGAAATATTATATGGTATGAAGTGTTTGTCTAATATTTTTTATTAAACTACCACACCAATCATATTTATACTTGCTCTTTCGAGTGAGATGAGTAAGATGTGCTTAAAATAATAATAAAATTTCACTTTTTATTATTATATCTAAATCAGAATTTTGTGATCGTTGGGATGAGATTTAAAATATTATAATTAAATAATATTTGTATTACAATGAATATTAAACTATAACAATACATTAAAAAATATATAAATTCAATTTTTTAATTAATGTTATTATATTTATTATTAATTTTTATTTATATACTTTGTGTTTGATTTTTTTTGGAAATGGTGCATTTATTACTTTAACTATTGTAACTCTCTTAGAGATAATGTTTTAATTAATTAATTAATGCATTCATTCATTTCATTGTTCAGACGTTGAATCAACCTTTTCGTAACAATTAGGTATTTAGTTTATCATTAGTTTTAATTTATCATGTAAGGTACATTTTATTTTTTAAGTTTTACTTTTTTTTAATTTACTACTATTATTATATTTATTATCAGTTTTTATTAAAAAAATATGTGTTTGATTTATTAGAAATTTGGGTTTGAAATAGAAACATTTGATAATTTTATTACTTTATCTATTACGATTCTGTTTGAGATAGCATTAACTATTTTCAAATGTTTTCACTAATTAATTCTAATTAATTTATGCATTTAATATTATTTAAATATTGAATCAACCTTTTCGTTTTTTTACTAAAATGGTGCAACATTTTAGGTAAATTATCGAACTGAGCAGATTTAAAAAAATTACCAATTCTGATAAGTCGTCAATAAAATACACGATTTCTTATTTTATTTTGCCAAAATCATTATCCATAAAAGACGATTTCAATTTTTTTCAATTTTTCAAATGAGATTTGTGTACATTAAACACTCTGTGTGTATTTAAAATCGTGAGGAAAACTTACAATTTTTATTTTTTGTTCGAATCAAAAGTTATCAATTGACAAAACGGATCTAAAAATTTTCGAAACCAAAGCATTGCGTATTGATGACATTTTTATTATATATACCCTTCACTTACCAAATATTCTAGTACTTTTTAATAGATGTGATAGGATAAATTATTTCAAATATTTTATTAATATGTAATAAAAAAATTATAAATATACAAAACTATTAATCACATGTCTCATTTTTTTTATCTCTATTTTTTCTCTCATTTATTTTCATAGAATTAATCAAATGTAATAATTTAAAATATTAATTTTAAAGAAATTATATAATGTTCATCAACTTTATATTAATTTCAAAATAAATTATATAATTATTTAACTTACATAAATTAAGGGCTATCATAATTAAAATTTGACTTTTGTAAATATTTTATTTCTAGTAAGGTAAGTTATAAGAAAAAAAAAATACCACAATTAGTTTTATATTAATAAAATATTTAAAATAATTTGTCCTAAATAACATTTATTAAAAAGTAGAATAAGCGGATAGTATATATATATATATATATATATATATATATATATATATATATATATATATATATATATATATATATATATATATATATATATCTATATATATATATATATTACTGAGATATTTTTGTATAATGATTTATCTTACATAAATTAAGGGTTGTCATAGTCAAAATTTATTTTTTGTAAATATTTTATTTCTAATCACGTAAGTTATAAAATAAATAATATTATTGTCAGTTTTATATTAATAAAATATTTGAAAAAAACTATCCGAGATGACATTTATTTAAAAGTCAAATATTTGGTAACCAAAGAATATATATATATATATATATATATATATATATATATATATATATAT
>Ga0209589_1012179_pt1 | contig 11779 bp, 7 predicted proteins | sample CowpeawhiteBW_FD_187525 | JGI IMG/M metagenome (GOLD analysis project Ga0209589, IMG submission 187525) | Root nodule microbial communities of legume samples collected from California USA - Cow pea white BW (SPAdes) (version 2) | ecosystem: Host-associated > Plants > Roots > Nodule | place: USA...
ATATATATATATATATATATATATATATATATATATATATATATATATATATATATATATATCATACAATCACATCATAGGGATTTCCTCTTTTGACTCCATATCACATGGCCACAACCATGTTATCCTTGTTCTACATCTCCTAGTGAGTACCTCAAGATGACTTGCTGCCATACCTATCGGCCACAACCGATAGAGCACGTGCGGGAAACCATTGCTATGGATCATACATCGTAACGCTTGGTGGAGTTCCCAATTACGAACATAGTTCATAATGTCCCAATACTACGAAATTCGTCAGTTAACTATTGAGGAGGGCAATCTATCTGGACCCGTTCGTACTAGCCACAACCAGCACACTCACATCGGCAACACTCGCCAACCTGAGCTCAACTCAAGGGTTCCTCGTGTTCATCCGCCATCCCGAGCTCAACTCGGGGGATGCCATTCCGAGCTCAATTCGAGGAATGCCACGTGCTTAACCCCTATCCCGAGCTCAACTCAAGGGATACGTTCCGAGCTCAACTCAAGGATTACCAACAACCCACCTTTGAAGCATCACTAGAACCTTGTAGATCACACACATATAGAGTGAAACACCAATACTTCTTCCTGCACTGTGCGAATTCAAATTCCCAAGTCCCCAGATTGCCCAGAATGCGTTCCTTCATTAACTACCATATTTGAAGTGGCCACCTTCATCTTATGCTATTATTTATCAAGTTAATTATTAAACATACATTTGATCCAGGTAATTCGTGCATTACAACTCATTGACTTAAAATCCCCAATTTCAGAACCCTAAAATTCCATTCGCACTGTTCCATCAATTTTTATCCATCAAGTACCTAAATTCAATGAATTACAACGTCAAATCACCCCATAACATATAACTCTTGATTTCCTTCCGAACCCAATCATGTCAAAACGCACAGGATTATCAAAAATCGAACCTCAGGCTCGCGTTGCCTGGCGGTTCGACCAATATCGCCAAACCCTTCATCCAGAAAACCCAAAATTAGGTACAATGCCATGCGTCGCCTGGCGGCCAGGGATGTGCCGCCAGGCGGTTTTTGGAAAATTTCTAGAAACCCAAAAATTCAACAGATAGAGAGGACATTCATGCAGTTCATTCCATATATCATGTGATTCATGCTTAAACATAAAATCAACATGTAAAACTCCCCTAACCTGGATCCTTTTTGCTTAAAGGTTGAAATTTGGAGAGTTCCCTTGATCACCAATGGCCTCCCTTTGATTCTCTTCCAATTCAGCTTTCCTCTCCTCACTCAATCTTCACAAAACTCTCAACTTTTGCACTCCTCTCCCTATGCGGGAATGTCAAATGCAGAAACCTTTTTTCTCTCTCTCAATTTGCTTTTTAATGGTGTCTTAATGGTGGATTAAAATCCCAAAAAGAAAATTGTCTTATTGATGGTGTTAATTACCATTCAAGCACACTTAAGAGACTGTTTTCCAGCCCCCTTGGCTACTAGGGTTTCATCTACCCTTTCATATCCATGCCCAAAACTAAGTTTAGCAAAAATAAAGTTTAATTTGGGTTCTCCAAGGCTTGAACCCATAACCATGCCAATGCCAAATCAATGCTCAACCATTCAACCAATTCATATTTCATGATGACTAATATAATTCAATGATTACATTATCCCACAATATGATCAATATATATTTTAAAAATAATAACAAATAAATAACATACAGTTGGCATACATAAGACTTGAACCCAAGTTTTCTCACACAATCAAGTACTCTCAATCACTTGAGCTAGTACTTTTCCACATCACTTCAATCAATATTAAATATCATAAAGGCTCCCACTACCCGCATTTATTAATTAATTATTTAATTAAATTAATTAAATTCCACGTGTCTTACATCCCCACCCGTCTAACTATGAACCTTCCTGCTCGTAGCAACCCTCAAGTATGAGCACGAAACATATGAACCTCCCCGCTCGTAAGCTCACACAAGAGTATCACTAATATGAACCTCCCCTGCTCATATTAATCATGCGTTATATCACTAGTAACGAACCTACCGGCTCATGACAATGTCAAGCATCTCCTGGTCTAAATTCAACACCTCAAACACACAAAGCGAAATCAAAAGTAGCACACTACCCTCTACATTATCGCCTCACGCTGCCTAAGCGCCGCTAAGTAGAATCCCAGTATAGACACCTCGTGGAAACCTCTCGCTGCCAAGCGCCAAGCACTTCTAGACCCCATGTTTCAGTGGCTATTGACTGGCGATTCACCCCTTACTTCTAGGCGCCACACACTCCAAGGACTTACCTAGTTACACCTATCGCTTGGCGGCCTCCCCAGTGCCGCCAAGCGCTATACCAGTAACGTGCCAGTTGTTGGTTTAGTACCCTAAAACAAGTTTTTATACTTCAAACAATTAATCCACAAGTCCAGATTACCAATTTACATATCTAGGCATTTCAAGTAACACAAATATGAATTATCACACACCATATGCCTTTATCCTGTATATTTGTATATGCTTAGCAATTTGAGACCATGACAATCTTTATTTTGATCAAGGCCACCTCCCACACATAAAACTGTAAAACAGATCATTCAACTATTATAGAATACATTCTTTTATTTTACTAAGTCTCAATTTGCTAAATTATCCATCCTATACTCCAGTAATCCATACATATACATATAGATACACTTAACTACATTCTCATGTAATTAGCACTTATTCTTAAAATGAATACTCATGCTTGTGAAAAGGACATAAAACTAGTATATAAAAATTATCATATCTCATGCCAAACAACATACTTTTACCTAGACCACACATGAATAATTCCTTCATCCACGACTTCCTTTCAAGTTACACAAGCATATTTAATGTCTTAAACCCACACATTATAATTGTCCAATTTTATTCCATTACCACATGAATAATACCAATTAAAGTCACATAAATCTCACCCACAACCAATTCAACAAAATCAAAGAATTGTAGATTTTCACAGTCCATTGCTTGGTGGTTAGTAGGTGCCACCAGGTGCTACATCAGTACCTAGGTAAAAACCCAAGTTTTTCTGCACCTACGACAGACCTAATTTTTTTATAAATCAATCCAGTGGTCCAAATACATTTTAATCACACAAATTCACATGTCCAACGTGTGTACAGATCCAATAAAATCACACACTTCAAAAATCACAATGATTGGACTGAAATCATATTTTCAATTCGACCCCAACGCTATCATGAACCTTCATGTTTTGCACACCCATTCAATCATCCAATTGTCATAAAATATAGCAACCATCAACAATTATACAACATTACACATTCAAAGATCATATAGCACTTTCACAGGAACACAAATCACCACAAGATACATAGAATCACATAAAACAAAAAATTGTTTGCATCGCTTGGCGGAATAATCTGTGCCGCCAGGCAGTTCATCTCAAAACCTAGAAAATAGGTCTAGCGCTCATGAATCGCCTAGCGGGACTTCAAACCTGCCAAACGATTTTTGGAAATTCCATAAACATGAAAACAGTGGAAGAAAATTGAATGGGAAGGCACCCAACATACATAAGCCACGAAGAAAACATAACAATTAATTAAAACAATCAGAGCAGCTCCCCTAACCAGGAATTTCCATTCTAAATGCTCCCTTAGAGTCTTTCCTTGCACCAAAATGCACCACTTCTTGGCTTATACCCAAAAGAACTCTTCCTAGCCTTCGAAGTACTCCCTAAAAGCAGTTGCAGTGCTCTCCTAAAATCCACATAGATGCCACATGAATCTCCCTCTCTTATTCTCCCTCACTCTCCCTTTTCCCTACTTTTTCAGCTTCTAAAAATAACAAGTTCCATTACTCGAAGGTTTCTCCCTCTTGAGCACTGCCTCTACCTCTATCAATGGTTTCTGATCACTTACCCAAGTAGTAAAAATGCTTTATCATGAAAAGAATTAATTTATGCTAACCAAGATTCGAACTTACCCCCACACAATTACTAAACAAATGCACAACCAATAAACCAGCTCATGTTTCTTACTATTTCAAGCACATAAACACTTATCAATATACCTCACATGTTCATGCATAGTAATAAAATAATTAATTGATTAAATTAACACACTAATGGCGTACACAGGACTTGAACCCAAGTCCTCTTAACATCACTCCACACACTCAACCCCTTGAGCTACCATTGATCCTTACCATAATTGATTAAATTAACACACTAATGGCATAGACAAGACTTGAACCCAAGTCCTCTAAACATCACTTAACATGCTCAACCCCTTAAGCTACAATTGCTCCTTATCATAATTGACCCAATTAATTCTATTAAATGTGTCCCCATTCCCCATTTACTAGTAAATAAATATTAAAATTCTCCAAGTCTTACACTAGGTACATTGGGGAGCAACGTTCACAACTTCTCAAACAAGTTTCCTTCAATAACTTTTATAATTGTACCAATTGCTTCATTGCACAACTTTCACAACACCAAAAATAATCCAATCTGGACTTTCTCAACTGAACAAGACAAACACTTAATATAAGAGAAAGAACATAGAAAACAAACCAACATTGTGAAACTAAACTCACAAATCTGCACAAAAAAACAATTTACCCTTTTAGTTCAAAACTATAAATAACAAAAGAATCAACTAATATAAGCTTAAAGTGTTCCAACCAGTCAAAAATATCGCAAATCAATAAAAATCAAATAATCCAAATTAGCATCAAAATCAGAATTGACAACACCAAAGCAGTGTATATATCTTTTTCTTTCTAGTGCAAGTTAAAAAAAGGGAGAAATCAAGGCTAAAATCAAAGAGAAGTGAGACACATAGGTGAAAAATGAGAAATTCAAGTGCAGTTTAGTAAAGAGCAAAATTTTCGCTACCTCAAATCATCATTTTCTTTCCTTTTTTATATTTCTTCCTTTTTTCCCCCTTCATTTTGCAGCTCATGACAAACCACACATCTTTTAGATTTTTCTTTAAATTTTTGATCATTCAATTTTTTCTTTCTAGAATCACCTACCAGCACATTCCCCCCACCACACTTGAACTTCACAAATTCCCAAAGCACAACTTAAGGCATCTCACAACTCATGTTGGGTACTTTCATGGTTTTTTCGGTCCAGGGCTTTGATTGAGCTAAAATTAACATTGAAAAGGTATAGTAAGCTCAAAATTAAGGTGCAAAGGAAATATGTTCAAGGTAGATTGTTTTTGAATATGTGACTTAAACAAAACATGACCTAATATCATCTTAAGAGTGCAAATCCAACAATTAGTTTGAAAAGAAATAATACAAGTTTTGAAATGTAAATAAACATGAATGCATCACAAAATGAAAGAAAGTAAAGATAAAAATCTCATATGGGTAAAAATATGTCCAAACTTGTTCAAAACTAACTTTTCATGTGAAAACTATTTAACTCTATTGAAAGAAATTCTAACAACTGACTAGAACCTATCAGCTCAAATTAGAAACTCAAAAATAATTCATAATTAAGAACTAAAATTAGTAAAAAATTAATCATGCAAATTTGTAAAAATCAACTAAAAAGAACACAGTATTTATCTAAACAAGTTTAAAACAATAAAAGAAAACTAAGAACAAAATTAATCTCTAAAAATAGAAAAAGAATGAGAAATTCACTATGAAACTTGTCACATAATACCCAAACAAAACTAAAGACTTAAAATTAAACTTAAAATAACAAATGGAATCCTCAACTAAGATATCACTAGTCCAAACAACAAAAAGAACTCACAAGCAATAATCAAATCAACAATCAACACTAGAAAATAAGAAAAAAAAAATCTGAAATAACAAATAGAAGATGAGAGAAACCTAACTATACTAACCTAAAACCACAAAAAGATTGGCCTAGTTCAAATTGGCCACAAGTCAAATTTTTTTTTTATTTTTTTATTTAGAAGAAACTATTTTCTATACTATAGTTACTAACTAAACGAGGTAAAGAAAGTACTAAAACTCTCCTACTACTATATTTACAAACAATGGGTAAGAAAGAACTCTTTAGCTTAGATTCCTTATGCTCTACCCACTTTCTCCATGCTAACACCAATATATTTTTCGACAACATTTTGTTGTAACTACAACAACTCCCTATCTAATGTTGGCGTTTGCATGTTTCAAAATGGATGAGGAACCTTCAAACCACTTACAATAGCTACAACTAGCTTAAAATCAACTAACAAAACGACACCAATACTTTTAACATCAAAGTTTGTCAACAACATCTCTAAAATAAGTAGCTTGATCATCAAAGTCGAAATCAATGCTAATTGGTAAGTCAACAGCAAATTCAATATTCAACTCAAAACTATTATCATTTAAAATGTCATCTAAATCTACATCAATATTTAAATAAAGCATAATAAATTTCATATCAGCAAGTTCAATTATAAAAACTAAATCAAAACATTTAGAATGAACTGGCACAACAATGGTTTCATATGCAACCTCTATAGGTTTCACTTTTATAAGTTTAAAAGCATTGAAATGAGCTTTACCCTCATTTAAAATAGTAGGTATATTAAGTTTAGTTTATGCATTCACTAGCTCATCACCAAATCCCTTACCAATTGTATCAATAGGATCATCAACAACTATAAAATCATTGTACACAAAATTTCATTAGTAAAATAAATGTGATTATCATTCATAGAATCAACCAAGATTTTACAATAATCAATAGTAGTCTCATGAGAACTAGCAATTATGAAATTTCTAAAAAATGTAGGCACTTTGTCAAATTCATATTGATTTGCAGGTGTAAAATCATATTGAATGTTATGCTCATCTAATTGTTGTGGTGGTTTTCAAAATTACTTCAAATCATCAATTTCTACATGTGCTTGATTAGATTCCCTAACCAATTTCACTACCACCTTCCACATATATTCCATATACTCTGAAGAGTATGCACTTTGTTATTCTTGTTCACAAAATTGTGGCTACCAAGGCTAATTTGGAAGTTAGTCAGAGTGTGGTTCATAATTAGGTATTGGTTGCTCACATTGTGACTCATAAACTTTACTATAAGATGGCTTTACAAACTTTTAGGGCTGATATAAATCTCTTTATTGATCTGATGAAGCTGTGGAGGACCTTCCAAGGAAGTGATTAGAAGCATGACTAGAAGGGAGGCCTTTAACCCTATTTATTTCTCTTTATTTTTCATCTCTTTATGTTGACTTTTCCTAAGTTGACTTATGTTAACTTGACTTTGGTTGTCTTGTTGACTTTAGTTGACTTGACTTAAGTTAACATGTTGACTTTTTGACTTGTTTGATTTGTAGGTCAAGCTAGTGCTATCTTAGAGGGGGATAAGCTCATCCTTGGAACCACGCTCACTTAGGTGCATAAGGAGAAGCATGAGGAGTTGACATCCCTTCTAGAAGGTAAGGGCGCATATGGAAGGCTTGGAGACCAAGCTAGGGTTGTCTCCTTTTCAAGACTCATCCTTTAGACCTAGTTCCTAAAAGCATTAGTTTTCTATTATTGCACCTTTATCCTTAGCTTTGTATTTTTGCAAGGAGGCTCTTTACCACACTTATAAAAGGGGCTTTTCTAATCCTTTGTAAAGTTTGATTATTTTGGAGTATAACACTTATATTTGACCATTTGTGAGAGAGTTCTCCTTTGTGAGTGTCTTCTTTGTTAAGCCTTATCTTGTGATTATCACTCAAGTGGCGGCATACACCACTACTCTTGGGTTGGTGAGCTCTAATGCTCCCTTATGTGGCATGCCATCACCATCGAGTCTCCTGCCCTCTTCTTGTCTTCCATCTCCTATCATCTTCATTCTCTTTTGTTATTTTCGTGCTTAGTTTAATTCGTATATGTTATGTATTTGTATTCTTATTTTGTTTTCTTGTTAATTTTTCTTCTTCTCTAGAGCTCTTAGAAGTGTACCTTCACATCCAGAAACAACGTAATTCAGGTTTTCTAGTATGTAAAATAGATTAAATTGATAAATGAATATGCGAACAAGTTTAAAATGACCTTAATTAACTAATGTAATAGATCATTTAATGGAAACAAAGGCACAATTGAAAATCCTAATTCTAACTTGGCCTACAAAATAAATAACAAAATTAACTACTAGAAATCGTAAAAACTAGAATTATGCATTGAAACCTAATTCTAAACATGAATTATGGGATAAACAATAAAAAAAATTGAAGAACCAAGCCACCTAACTCACTTTGTAGTCAATGTAGACTTTGATCTTCAAAGAAACTAATATAAAATAAATCAAAAATTGTGTAAACGGAAAGTTCAGAAATGCAAAAGCTTTTTAAGTTTTCCAATTTAAGTCTTTTATACCCTAGCCTAAAAAAGGAACCTACACACTCTAAAAAAAAGTTACAACAAGTCATGGTAACTACTAATGACAAGCCATATATTAAGTGTAAGATGTTCCAACTAGTGGAATTGTGTTTGTAGTTTCTCAAGGTATGAAGTTATCCAAGTCCACTCCCACTTCATCTAATACGCAGGTGTAGGAAGCTCAACTCTTCAATTATGTCCTGTTGAATTCCTTCCCTATGTTAGCAAGTTGTTGCATCTAGTTTTAGGTCTCTTGAGGCACAAACTTCAATTGTAATTTTCACAGGTCAATGTTGGTCAGGTTGAGGTGAAACCAAGTAAACATGTCACTTTGAGGAGCAAGGGCATATAACATTCAGGTTTGGTCCAGCTAATTCCAAGTACATTTGGTAGCAACATTCACAACTTCTTAAACAAGTTTCCTTCAACAACTTTTATTATTGGACCCAATTGATTCATTGCACAACTTTGAGAGCACAAAAAATAATTCAAGTTGTTCTTTCTCAAATAAACCGTACAAGCATTTAACAACACCTAAAAAACACTTATTAAAAAACATAGAATTGTACATGAAAATAGGAACTTAAACTGACTTAAGCTAATTACAATGACAAGAGAAAATTAGCTAAATCAAAAACTAAAATTTACACTATAATTAAGATTTTAATCTTAATTTTATTATTTTCAATTCTAGAAATTAACCAAAATTATAATTAAACGAAAATGATCGTTAGAAATAATATATTAACATAAATTAACTTAAACAAACAAATTTACTCTGTAAACTAAATTCGTCCTAAAAGTAGAAAATTAAGACTTAAGTAAACCCAAAAGAAGTGTTATTATGTTATTGTTTTCTAAAATGTTTAGTTATGAAGGTAAAGGATTCCCAGATGAAAACACTTTTATAAAGTCTTATCAAAGGACTAGACCACTACAATACCTTGTTTATAGTTTATCGTCTAAAGCTTATCATATGTTGATTGCTTTTTATCTTAAATAAAAATAGTTGTATATGTTTTTTTGTCATATAGTATTATATCAAGTTAAAAAAAATCTTAATGAATAGTTTATCTTTGAATTTAAAGATCACAACATACACAAAAATAAATAATTTTATACACTTTTTCTTTGAATATAGAAACAAGTGGTTTATACTATACTTTTTTAATTTTCATATATTCCATATTTGTGTATATTCTTTCAAATTATTTCCATGGCAAGAACATAAGGACCAAAATCTTTGAGATTTCATTAAAATTTTGATACATAGTGTTGGAAGATCTTTTTGTTTCAATTTTAAGAACCTCAATGGTCATATAATCTAAAGATATAAAAAGACTTCAAGTGAAGATAAAAGATACAAAAATATAGAGAAAAAACTATACAAAGTGAGAAAGAAAGAAGAACATAAAAAGAAAAGTAAGTATGAAAAATCTACAAACAAAAAAGAAATAATCTTTTGTGCTTACAACGTCTTATATACATTGTTTGATGTGTTGAAATCAATCGTCTATACCTTAAAAAGTTATACCTAGAGAGGTTTATACTCATGTAACCTGGAGAGATTTATACTTTAATAGCCTGGAGAGGTTTGTATAGTAGTGTAACTTATACAGGTTTGTGTACTTGTTACAATAGTGGAAGCTCTTAAGTTATGTACTTAAAGGAGAACTAGTTATCGCCCATGAGTTTTGGGTGAGCTAGTATAAAATTCTTGTTTATTCTTGATTTGTTTACTTTAAGTTGTGTTTCAGTTTTATGTTGTGCAAAATAGAGTTTGAGGCTTTATTCATGCCCCCTCAAGAGCCTACTACCCCCAATAAGTGGTACTAGATCCAGTCGCTAGGGAGTTCCCAACAAGAACAAGAGGTTCGATCCAAAAGACTCTATGGAAGGAAATGGTCAAGCTTTCAATCGTGCTCCTATGTTTAAAGGAGAAAAATATTACATGTGAAAGTTGAGAATGATTGCTTATCTTGAAGCTAACAACATGCATTTATTGTATATCATTGAAAAAGGGATTCCCCACATGCAAGAAGCTAACATGAATAGCTTTAAATGAAGAGGAAAAATATCAATATCTGTTGAATGCCAAAGGCAAACACATTCTGTTATTTGCTTTATCAAGAGAAGAAATTTTGAAGGTCAAAACCATGACATCTACTAAGGAAATATGGGCATTCTAAAACTTTCTTATGAAATATCAAAAGAAGTTCAAAATAAAAATTTTATGACTACTTGTGAAGATCTAGATTCCTCAGATTTAAATTTGAACGAGAGAAAGATCTCATAAGTTTTATGGAAAATGCTTTAGGAACATTACATAAGATGAGTTTAATGAAGAAGAGGCAAATGTGTTTGTACTTACACTTTATTCAACAAGGATATAATGAAACTATATCTAATGTTAGAATTGTTGATCCATATAAAGCTTTGAAAAGGAATTACAAAATTACAAAAATCTATTTTCTAATGAAGTCTGTTGTGAGTGCAAGTCTAATTCTGAAAACAAAGTTCTATGTAAAGAAAATAAGAATCTGAAGTAAAATCTTGATACTCAAACAACAAAAATGAAAGACTTAGAAAATAATTGTCACTTACAAAAAGAAACTTGGTAAAACACCCTTGGAGAGTAAGGTAAAGATACATTATAGGATCTTGTTTTTGGAAACTCAACTATTAGAAAATTCTCATCTCAATACTATACATGTGGGAAATCTTTAGATCTTTTGATAAGAAATTCAAGGGAAGTCTCTTAATAAAACATGGATAGGATATAAGAAAATGGATGAAACTAAATCCTTTTTTCATATAACATCAACTAGTAACTTTATGAAAATGGCGTTTTACATGAAAATTATCCTCAAAGGACCAAAAAAATATGGGTACGAAAATCAAAAATAGTTTCTCTTGGGGACTTGTTAAACCTTACAAAGAAGACTTCTATCATGTTACCTAGAGATTGGTTACTTACAACACATAACATAAAGAAGGTCTATATTCAAAGCCTTCAAATGAAGAAAAGAGGGAAGGATGTCTTCAAAGAACACTAGCTTGGAAGAATAATTATGAATTCATAGACAACAAACTAGGAAGAAACTATATATATTGTCAAGAAGAAAGAAAAAACATCAATGAAGTTTATAGATTTATAGATAAAAAACTAGGAACAATTCTCCTTTCGAGTGCATATATATATATATATATATATATATATATATATATATATATATATATATATAGTAGTGGCGAAACTTGCTTTACCCTTAAGTCGGTCCTAGTAGTGGCGAAACTTGGAAAAAAATTTCAAGAGGGGGGGCAAATTATTTTTTTCTGATTAAAAAAAAGTTTTCATTTTCTCTATCTAAATAAGCACACATGATAGTAG
>Ga0209589_1012181_pt1 | contig 11777 bp, 8 predicted proteins | sample CowpeawhiteBW_FD_187525 | JGI IMG/M metagenome (GOLD analysis project Ga0209589, IMG submission 187525) | Root nodule microbial communities of legume samples collected from California USA - Cow pea white BW (SPAdes) (version 2) | ecosystem: Host-associated > Plants > Roots > Nodule | place: USA...
ATATATATATATATATATATATATATATATATATATATATATATATTTTAATTTTTAAAATTTTGAAAATTTTAAAATTATATATGGTATATTTTAGAAATTGATGATGATTAAATTGTGTCTCTTTATTTATTTTATAAAATACAATATTTAATGTTAATAAATAATAAATATAAAAAAATATTTAGGTTTAATTAGTCTTCTAGTATCTATTTTTGTATAAAAATATCAAATTGCCACTAAATCGAAAGTAAAAGAATTGGAAGATCAACTTACATTTTTGGAAACAATAACCAAAAGAGTAATTAAATCAAACATTTATTAAAATATTTTTTATTTTCTTCTGTCATTGGCTTTTAAAATTTTGACAAACTTGTACTCATCTCTCACTATCATATGTTTTTTTTTGAAGAAAAAATGAAGTTAGACACATACTCATTATGTTTGCTCTCATTTCTCATTTGTTTCCTTCATTTCTCGAAGAAAAAAAATGTAACTCTCTCTTGTCTCACTTGATGATGAAATATTACTTTAATAGTTATTAAAATTATTTTTTATCTCATGAGCCTTTTGTATACTTACTTTTTATGATTATAGAAGAAAAAAAAATCATGTATTATATGTTTTTTTATAATCGATTTTTAATTGTGACTTGATTATAATATATTTTTCTTCTAATACTTATGTCTCTCAATATTTTATTAGATTATGATAAATTATTTTTTAGTATATTTGAAAAAAAGCATATCGATGAAGAATAAAATAATGAATTTATTTTGTAGGAGTAGTAAAAGGGAAGCTACACGTGAAGCTGAAAACAAGTTAAATTATATTTCTTCACATCTTTTAAAGTATTTAAAGCATTATACTAATAATCCAATTTAACGATCCAATTATTTTATAGAAAAGTCATTTTTCAAAGTGTTATACTATAATGGTCCAATCAAATGATAAAAAAATTATATTATTCTATCCCCTTCAAAACTCTTGGTCAAGATCCTCCATTGCTCGTTACCATCCCTACTTATAAATATGAATGAAAAAAATCGCAAATTTTGGGTGAAAAATATCCCTAATTATATTTCCCATCGTGTAACTGAGTAACTTGTATTTACAAAATCTTTAACATTTATTGTATATTTAGAGAAATTGGTAGTTTCGATTAGGGGTGATCATGGATTGAATTTTTAATGATCCAATCCACATCCATTTTGGATCCAAATAATTGGATTATATTTTCGATCCAAATCCATTTTTTCAAAAAAAATAGATTGGATTTTTTAAAAATCCAGATCCAAATATTTAGATCAAGTTTAAATCTAGATCTAAATATTTCTATCAAGTTCAAAATCCAAAAATCCATTTTTCATAAAATAAATTCAAATTAAATTTTTTAAAACTTGTGTCCATAGGGCTGACACCATAGAATTTGACAGATTTTTTGTCGAGACCAACGAGGCCAAATTTCAGAATGGGATGAACTTGGATGATTTTCGACCGAATTTCGGTCGGAGACGATGTGACCAAATTTGGGCCAAGGTCGACTTGACAAAATTTCAGTCGAGATCGACTTGACTGGATTCGACTAAATTTCGGCCAGGGCCGATTTTGCCTAATACGGCCAAATTTTGGCCAGAGCCGACTTGGCCAAATATGGCCACATTTGGGCCTGGGCCTGATCAGTCAAATTTTGGTCAGAGTTGACTCCACTAAATTCGTCGGTCGGGACCGACTTGACTGAACATGGCCAATTTTCGATCACAACTGACTAAGTTGAATATAGTCAAATTTCGTTCGGGACTTACTCGACCCAATACGGCTAAATTTGGGCAAGTGCCGACTTGACCAAATTTTGGTCATGACCAACTCGACTGAATTATGCCAAATTTAGGTTAGGACCGACTCGCCTAAATATGACTAAATTATTTCATACCTTCATTCTATCTGTTTCTTCCCGTTTGTTCTCTGTTTCTTCTTAATTCTCACTGTGGTCCAGTGCCTTCATTTTAATTTTCTCTGCTTCATTCTCTCATAGTGGTCCCTGGTCCGAGGTTTAATTTTCTCTGCTTCATTCTCTCGTGGTGGTCCCTGGTCTGAGGTTTGTGTGTTCACTTTCATTAATTTTATTTTTGAAAGCTCTCTTCTTTGTTCTCTCATTGTCACTGTCCTCCATTCTCTTCTGTGCTTAAAGGTGTTACCTGTGAGAGGTTGAGTTTCATTCATTTTTTTTCCTGGAAAGCTCTTCTCTTATCTTCTCTGCAGGTTAGCCTCTTCGAATTTGATTTGAATGATTGGAATGTTAATATTAGTTTTGCATTTTTTTCCTTTTTATTCTATGAAACGGATTTCGTGATACGTTTCAATAAAAAGCGAAATGGATTTCAAAATCCGTTTGACAAATTTTATATTTTTTTTCAGAAACGGAATTCGTAATCCGTTTCAAAAAAGTATGAAACGGATTTTGAAATTCGTTTCATAAGTTTCCATGTCTTTGTTTTATGAAACGGATTTTGGAATCCGTTTCATACTTTTCTGAAACAGATTACGAATTCCCTTTCACAAATTTTAAGTTTTTTCCAGAAATGGAATTCGTAATCCGTTTCAGAAAAGTATGAAACGGATTTCGAAATCCGTTTCATAAGTTTCCATGTCTTTGTTTTATGAAACAGATTTTGGAATCCGTTTCATACTTTTCTGAAACAGATTACGAATTCCCTTTCACAAATTTTAAAGTTTTTTTCCAGAAATGGAATTCGTAATCCGTTTCAGAAAAGTATGAAACAGATTTCGAAATCCGTTTCATAAGTTTCCATGTCTTTGTTTTATGAAACGAATTTTGGAATCCGTTTCATATTTTTCTGAAACGGATTAAAAATTCCGTTTCACAAATTTTAAACTTTTTTTCCAGAAACGGAATACGTGATCCATTTCAGAAAAGTATGAAACGGATTCATAAAGTTTCATGTTTTGTTTTCAAACGGATTTTGGGATCTGTTTCATACTTTTCTGAAACGGATCACGTATTCCATTTCTGAAATTTTTAAATGCATTTTTTGAAAATTTTAAATGAAGGGTTCTTGACGTTTTATTAACCCTAATCTTTTGTTTTCGTTATGAAATAGAATAATGTTGTTTATGTGTTTATGTGCGTGTTGATTGTGGATTTAGTGTGTTGGTATTGAATGTGGATTTAGTGTGTTGGTGAGTGAGTGCAGTGTTGTGCGTGAGTTTGTGAGTGAGTGTATATTGTGTGCTTGAGTGAGGTGAATTTTTGAATGTGAATCATGCAATCAGTTTTGAATATCACCACCATGCAATTCGTTTCATATAAAAAAAAACAATAAATACAGAACGACTTTCAGAATCCGTTTATAAAAAACATGAAACAGATTCTGTAATCCGTTTCACATAAACAATGCAAGAAACGACTTTTGTAATCCATTTCTAAAAAACATGAAACGACTTCTATAATCTGTTTCATAACACACAAAAATTTTAGGAGTCCCTTTTGGCAGAGATGTAATGATTTTATATATATATATATATATATATATATATATATATATATATATATATATATATATATACATAAATAACACGAAAAAACATTACAAATTTGAGAAAACTTAACTGGAAGAAGACGTGTGTGGATTAACTGCAGGGAAGGGTGGCTCTTAGTGTCCTCACAGACTCCTCTTGGGTTGGTGCTTGCTGCTGCGCGATGATCTTCTCCACAAATGAAGGCAAAGAAGGAGGCAAAGAAGGAGTCAAAGAAGGAGACAAAGAAAGAGGAAGGAGGAAGCGGAAAAAATAGAATCTTTTAAATGTGTTTTTTAGGTCAAAGAATCAAAGAATCTTTGGGGGTGCAGAGGCATGCCCAGATTCGCTGGCTGGTGCAGGGTGCAATGCAAGTAATAATTTTTTTAGGTTAAATCATTCCATAGGTCCCCATTTTTGTAGCGAAATCTCAAGTAGGTCCCCTCATTTTTATTTGACTCAATTGAGTCCCTATTTTTGAAAATTCGTTGCAATCGGTGTTAATTATAATTATGTGCCACGTGTCAGCACATGATTTTTTTTAATTTTTTTAATTTTTTTTTTAATTTTTTTAATTTTTATTTTTTTAATTGTTTTTTTAAAAAAATTAAAATTGCCACTTGTCAACATTGTGTCACGTGGTAGACACAGTGTGATGTGACAGTGGCAGTGCCACATGTCACTATTGGATGTCAAAAGTCTCAATGTAGTCCTTGTATTTGTTATTTTGTCTCAATTTGGTCCCAATTTTTTAAAAACTGAATCAATTTCATTCTTGTATCAAATTTAATTTTTATATAAATTTACAATGGTATTTTTATTATAATTGATATTTTTAACAAAATTAAGTTTATTTAAATGTATATTTTGCATTGAACTTTATTTAAATATTGTTTCAAATATTTATATATCAATAATTTATAGACAAATGTTAGAATTGTTATAATTTTTTTTGAAAAATTTTATATTTGAATTTATAAAGTTTTTATTTTTAAAGTCACTCTAACATTTATCTATAAATTATGGATATATAAATATTTAAAATAAAATTTAAATAAATATCAGTGCAAAAAATACATTTAAATAAATTTAATTTTGTTAAAAATATCAACTATAATAAAAATACCATTGTAAAATTTATATAAAATTTAAATTTGATACAGAATGAAATTGATTCAGTTTTAACAAAATTAGGAATAAATTGAGACAAAATAACAAATATAGGGACTATATTGAGATTTTTCACATCCAATCGTGACACGTGGCACTGCCACTGCCACATCACATTGTCTCTGCCACGTGGCACAATGTCAGATTGACATGTGGCAATTTAAATTTTTTTAAAAAAAATTTATAAAAAAAATTAAAAAAAATTAAAAAAAATTAAAAAAAAAATCAAAAAAACCACGTGTTGACACGTGACACATAATTAGCACCGTTACTGGACAACTAACGGAAATAAACCAATTGCAAGGAATTTTTAAAAATAGGGACTCAATTGAGTCAAATAAAAATAGGGGAACCTACTTAAGATTTCCCTACAAGAATGGGGACTTCTGAAACGATTTAACCAATTTTTTACTGTTTTTTCTCTTTCTTCATTTAACTTTTAATTTGGACAAAATTAAAAATAAAAAAAATTTTGGGATTACAGGATAAATGCTTTGGAATGCAGGAAAAAGCCCCCTGAAATGTATTTTATATATATATATATATATATATATATATATATATATATATATATATATATATATATATATATTTCATAAATTTCATTCTAAAAATTCTATTATGGAAAACTCGTTCTATAACGCATTTTATGTTTCATAAAAATTTTAGTCAGAAAAAAATATTTTGAAAATTATTATATTTATTTTTGAAAGCTCGTTTTAAAAAACTTATTCTATAAAACTCTTTCCAAAATGCTTCCATGTTTTTAAAAAAAAAAATGGTCTGAAAATTCTATTATAAAAATCTCATTCTAAAAATTCTATTATAAAAATCTCATTCTAAAAATTCTAAAAGACTGTTCCAGAAGATTTTTAAAACAAGTAACGGGAAGTCATCTTGACAAGGTTTTAGAAAATTGTGGAGATGTAGATAGAAATAACGGAGGTAAAGAAAGAAAAAGTCAATTGTTGAATACTGACCCAACAAAGAACATTGCATGCACGAATGGGCTTGGGTAATAAATTATGGGAGCCCAAATTACACTCAAATATACTTATTTCATCATTGAAAAAAATTTAATCACACCGTTTTCATTAAAAAAATCTCAATTGGGTCTTTTAATAAGTTATCCCAATTCGATTGTATTTTTGAAAATATTTCAATTTTGTTCTTTTCATTAGAAACATCATTAACAATATTAATTATGTGTCATGTGTTAGTCAATTATTTTTTTAACTTTTTAATTTTTAATTTTTATTTAAAAAAAACATCTAACATACATCAAACATTAATGATTTTGGTGATTCTAGTGGCATTTGGAAGTTAAGATTTGATGTTTTTATTGATATGCTACAAGATATTATTTCAATGATGAAATTAGAAAAAAAATTAATTTTGAATTTGGCTTACAAAATCCGTCTCGAATCATATTTGTGTTTTCATACTTATGTCAGTGTTTTAGGCCTAATTCTTGTTATTTAGAGCCCAATCATCATCTTAATATGATTGATTAGGCTTGATTTTTGAAACAAGGGTCATGATGTTGTTAGCATGCCAATATGTGCTTTCTTTTTCTGTCTTTTGTACAATATTAAATTTCATACTCCATCCTCCATTTAATTTCATATCCTACTTGATATTATTTTAATGACAAAATCATAAGAAGTTTAATTTTGAAGTTAAGGCTACAAAATTTTAGGACATCTTATTTATTATACTTGTATTTGTGTTTTTTGGGTGTGATACTTGTTAATCAATGTCTAATCATCATTTTAATGTGATTAATTAGCTTTAAATTTTTAAAAGTAGGTGTGACTTTGTTGGCATACCTATATATACCTCTCTAGGTAAGACCTGCCTCATGTAGATTTGTTTTATCATTTTATTTTTCTTTCTCTTATTATATATATTTTTTTCATTATAATTTGAATTGAATATTTTATGGCTATTCAAAATTAAATATTGGCCTCTAGTATAATTCATAATTTAACATCTCAACTAGGATGATACTAAATATTATTGCTCACTTATAACAAAAATATAAAGAATTTAAAATTATAATACTAGTGGTTAACAATAACAAAATACATCTTTATTCACCAAATACTAACAAGTACTAAAAAAAAATACATATTGAATACAAAAATATGAAATTCTGAAACTAATAATGAAAAATAAACTTCTTATAAAAAAAAAAAAAACAATACTAAGACAACTGCTCCCAAAATTGTTCCCATCACTCTCCTCTCTAATGTATATATCCTCAATTCAATAATATATATATATATATATATATATATATATATATATATATATATATATATATATATATATATATATATAATATATATAATATATAATTATTTTCTCAATTCAATTTGTATTTTACTTTATTCTTAACAAAGTTACAATTTCATTTGCTTAATTCTAAATTACATTCAACGTTTACTTAATTATAAGAGTAAGAAATTCAGATTTATATAAACAATCTTTCTATGTGATTTTCAAGCATTTTGATATTTAATTTGTTAACTAAATTTTATTATTTTATTAAATAATGATTGAATCAACTATGGAAGAACTATAACTTGATCTATTTTATTGAATTATTTTTCATTTGAACTTAAATTTTTATTTTTAATTATGAACATCACAAACGACCTCTTGTTGTCACATCTTGAAATTTTGAATTCTAAAATTGTAATTAAATTATCTGGAAGCAAATTTTGGTCAATTCAATCTTTACTCTATTTTAAATTCTATTATATTATTTAATACGATCTCAAACATATATTTACTAAAACAAAATCCAAATATTCAACACTCAAAACAAAACAAGTAAAAATCACAACTAAATGATATTATTAAATTCAGTTTTGTAAATTTATATTGATTATAATTAGACATGCCAAAGTTAGTCGGCTCACACGAGTTGACTCACTACGAGCCGGGTAGAAAATAAGTGAACACAACTCGACTCACTAAATGATGAATAATGAATTTTGCAATTCGGCTCAACCCACCACGAGTTGGTAGGTTAAGTGGGTTGACTCACCAACCCACATAAAAATATTATTTATTTATTTTTAAATTTTTAAATTTTTTATTTTTTTTAAGCAGCTCATGAGATAATAATTACAGTAAAATCAAGAATCAATATCTTTATCGTGCTTATCATCAATATATGATAGATTGTTTCCAAGAAAGTGTGTATATAATCCAAGAAAACATGACTAATATTACACATTTTTTGTCATGTTATTCAATAAAATATAAATAAAAAAACTACAAATTTTTGTCATGCTAATTTAGAAAAATTTGTTTATAAGACGGTTGCTTGAGTAATTTACTTTAAAGATTATAGTTAAATATTAAAGTATCAACGTATATAACCTAATCAAATTAATTAAACATTCAAACTATTTAAATATTATTGAGCAATACTCTAGCATTTAAAAAATATGAAATTGTGAACATATATAATTAGGAGTAGTAAATAATTATCAAAAATAATCTAAAAAATTGTAAAAAAATGTTGGCGGGTTAAGTGAGTCAACCTGGCTCGAACTCATTTAACACGTGGATTAAGTGAACCAGGTTGAGTGCAATCCACTTTTAAAAAAACTGAATTTTTCTAACTCGAATCCATGTTGATCGGGGTTGACTCAGAGGTTAAAATCCATTTTGATATATCTATTTATAATGTATTTATTTAGTACATAGATACACAACTTATGCATCGTAAAAAGAACAACTCAATTTAACCATATCAAACTCATAATTCAAATTCAAAACCAAAGTAAATACAATATTCACTAATTAAATCTAAGCATAGTTATAATTTCAACCTATCCGATAGGAATCATACTTCATAATCATAATCAAATCCACTTATAGCTCGTAGTAGCTTCCATTATCTAAGATTATGTTGTTCACATAATTTCTCTTAGACTTTGAAAAGCTAAGAAAATCATAATTACTCTCATAAAATTTGATTTCAATGAAAGTACATGACTAGAGCTAAAAGTTGTATGTAAAATGTTAAAAGAAACCAAATGCTTTTAATGAATTAGTAATTAAACTCTGTTAAAAATTTTCATATTACATGAAATATTTCTTGTAAATTTGTTTACAAAATTTGTAAGAAAATATTTTTTTTTGTTATTTTTTCTAAAAATCTTAATTGGCAGATAGTTTCTTCGTGAGTAATTATTTTCTACAAAATTATAAAATTTATAAGTATTTCCTATAAAATTTATTGTGAAAATTGTTTTATATACAAAAAATTTGCAAAAAAATTGGCAACAATTTCTAACAATTTTTTTTCATAACAAAATTTATAAGTTTTCTAAAAAAAAAAATCAAAACAAATTTATAAGGAAATATGAATTTTTTTTAGTAGTGAATGTAACGTCCCAAAAACTGGATAACCTCAAATTAAATAAAGCATCACATACATGAATTGTTTAGAGAGTACGGAGATTAGATTATAAGAGTATTCCATACGTCGGATATACCCAAATACAAAGAACAGGCCCTACACGGCCCAAACCGAAAAGTACAGGAAAGAACACAATAAAAGACCCTAGGTCATGTTCGGACAAGAAAACATAAATAGTAAAATATTCCAGCAATGGGCCCCTCAGTAGGCCCAACACCTGTCCCATCCATCAAGCTGCAGCATTCCTATTACCATCACCACTGCCAGGGGTTCTCACATATGCTCACATCAACAAGGTTGATGATCATCACAATAGAGAAGACCACACACAACATACAAGCAAGCAACAGGGTAAGCTAGAGTAAAAGAATCTTATATCATCACAGTCAACATGTAGTCTCAGGTCAAACATAAATAACAAGCATCACACCAGAGCTATCAAAAACATGTATGAGACTCCAAGACTTGACTATCCGGATACGTATATCGAGGCACCACCACGTGGCAGTGGAGTTATGTCCTAACAGTGAGGCGTCACCGCGAGGCCTTCGCGGAATTACACCCTTACATGAGGCACCACCACGTGGCCTTCGTGGAATTACGCCCTGGCCCTGAGGCACCACCACGACCCCCCGTGGAATTACGTCCTTTCGTCGAGGCACCACCATGAAATTCCCCTTGAGAGGGTCCATGGAATTACGTCCAACAAATGAGACGCCACCAAGATCTCTCACCACAAGAGTCATGGAATTATGCCCTACCCATACTTTATACATGTCCCACCCACCAATCAAGAATTTCCATAACATTAATATCATGCATAAGCAATAAATCATGCAACTCATGCCTTCCAATTCATACCCAATAAAGCAACATACCATTTCCATCTCGGACTCACATACAAATCATGGCATCCTCCCTCAACCCACAAAGTAAAGCATTTAGATCAAACAAGCAATCACGCATCAGTGCACCATTCAACAATAACATCCAAACCTACTCGCTGCCTCGCTCAAGCAAGCAGGGCTCGCTCAGGCGACGGGGCCCTCTCGCTCAGGCGAAACCCCTCTCGCCTAGGCGAGATCGCGAAAAGGGAAAGAGCGGACTCTGCGAGGTCTCGCTCAAGCGAGTCCCTTCTCGCCTAGGCGAGACCACTTCTCGCTCAAAACTAAAAACCTCTCGTCTAAGCGAGAGATTGAGCAGCAGGTCCTGGGCGAGCCTCTGCTAAACTCGCCTGGGCGAGGCAAGCTCGCCTGGGCGAGAAAACCAGTGCCCGCCACTGTTCCTTCGAGCGACAACCACACACATGCATCCACACTGTCCAACAAGCATTTTCAACCGATTAAATCCACACACAGACCATCCAACCATCACATACTCATCAAACAGACAGATTCTACCGAAGAAGATATGGTAAGGTCTAGCTTCCCTTACCTGGAAAAGCTAACAGAAACTTCGATATGTAGACGTGAACACCACAGCTCTACAAGCAGCTCTAAGACTGGAACACAATGGAACATGAAACAGAGTAAGGTTACTACGAAAACCTTAACTGGAATAATCGAACCGCAGCCGAGAAATATTAGTCATTAGCTAACAAAATACTTACTTGGAAAGTAGAAACGAAACCGAGCTTAATTTGATCGAGATTGCGTAAACCCTAACAGAGCTCTCTAGGGCAGTGGAGGAAGACGGCTACGTTCTACGATTGAGTGAGAGTAATTTTGTTAGGGCAGATTAGGGTTTGGCTTTATCTCCTAGGCCAGCTCTTAGGCCCATTACACTAAGGCAGCCCTTTTAGGTTAGGGCAGAAAAAGGGAAAAATAATTAACTGGGCCTTACGGTGAAATATCTCAATAAACATGTTCTAATAATAAATGTTTAGATATGTCAAGATAGATTTAAACTCGTGAGTTAGAGCGATTTAAGTTAAAAATAACACATTTTTTTTTTAAATGTGATTTAAATTAAGTTCAATTCATTTAAATAACAAGTTTAAGTTGAACTAGAAATGAGTTGATTTGTAATCGAGTTTAATTATACAAATATATATGGATGAGTTGAATAAATATACTATGATTTAATTACAATAAATACATAAAACAAATTAAAAAAAAAAAAATACTTTAGGTAAATAAATTGATAGATTGAATTAGATTACAAAATTACTTTCTCATAAAAACATAAATCAGATAAATTTGATTTATATTTAATTTAATTAGTGATCCGTGTATCCAGAATTAACTCAATTAACTCAATTAAATGTTATTTTATTCTATTTAGAAATAAATGGTTAGAAAACAAAATTTGTCACGGGAAATTAATTTTCTTTTTTGGAGGATTATGTGATGTGTGTGCTTCTTTGCTCAATCTTATAGAACTGTGTTATACCTTTCATGGCTGTTCCATTGGGCCCCACCACGTGTCAACCTATTCTTTATTCCTCTTCGAGTAAATCAAATATACTTTAATACTTACTATATTCTTACCATTCACATTCAAATTAATATATAAATACCAATTTCTTAATCTACCTTCCATACATTTTTTTTCTCCCTCATTCTCTTCCTCTTATATATATATATATATATATATATATATATATATATATATATATATTTTATTTTTT
>Ga0209589_1012191_pt1 | contig 11769 bp, 5 predicted proteins | sample CowpeawhiteBW_FD_187525 | JGI IMG/M metagenome (GOLD analysis project Ga0209589, IMG submission 187525) | Root nodule microbial communities of legume samples collected from California USA - Cow pea white BW (SPAdes) (version 2) | ecosystem: Host-associated > Plants > Roots > Nodule | place: USA...
TGTGTGTGTGTGTGTGTGTGTGTGTGTGTGTGTGTGTGTGTGTGTGTGTGTGCATTATGATTGAAATGAGTAGATCATATGTATTGGTTGTTGGAATTGTCAAATGTGTGTAGCTTAGTGGAAGGTAGACACTCTAGCATTCTCTAGTAGTCAACTTGAGTTATGACTTCATTCATAAGTTTCTCTTTGAAAGTAGTTAGAAGAGTAACTCTACACAATTGTTTGGATGTGAACTTCGTCGGGGCTCACAAGATGAGTAATAGGAAGTGTTACACTTCGTTGAGGGCTTTTGATATGAGTAATGGGAATGTACACTTGGCTGGGGCTCACGAGATGAGTAATGGGAAAAATGGTACATTTCACCAGGGTTCACGATATGAGTAATGGGAAGTTGTATACTTCGTTGGGACTCAATACGAGAGTAATGGGAAGTGGCGTCCTGAGTAGTCTTATGTGCCAGAGTTACTATTCATTTTTCTATTGAAGTTAGTTAGCATACTCGGAATTTGGCTTAGGATATTCATGATGGTGTATGCATACAGGTGTTCAAGTCCATGATTGAACTGATATCCTTCTTGGTGTAAGGATTTGTTATGGACTATGATGTTTATTGGGTGAAATTATGTAAATTAATAATGATTAATTGTTTGATGTTAGCTCCCCTTTCTTGTGTTTGTGTTTGTGTGATGATCGTATAATGTGTGTGTTATAAGAGAGCAATGGATGATACACGTGTTGTTGGTGACGCCTAGATGAAGAGAGATACGTTGGGGGAAGAGCTTTGGGATTTTATTTGGATAAATTTCGTAAAGAATTTAGAAATTTTTTTAATTTGAGTTTTTGGAAATTTTGTACGGTTTAAGTTTTATAGTATTAACCATCGAGGTTAATTTATAAATATTTTTGCACGGATTTTTGTTTGGATGAAATTGGCAGGTATTGTGAATGGAGAGTTTTAAATTTTTCTTATCTTAATAAGATGGTATCCTATGTGTATGAAAGGTTTTAATTGAATTTAAATTGTATCAAGTAACATTTGGATGGGATGTTACACAACTCTTCTTAGCAAATGATTCTATGAATTTTCTTTCTCTTCACTGGAAGATATAGGAAAGGTTATAACTATTGGAAACTAGAAATTATCTTCTTGTATTCTTTGTATTATTTTCTTGGACAAAGGACTTTTCTTGGGTTAGTATACATGGCCTTTGTTAAGCAAGATAAAGGGCCATGTAGATTCGGGTATCACATATATGATGAAAAAGGGACGAAAGGAAAGATAGGGACAAGTATGAAAGGGGAGAAAAACCAGCACAACAGGAGGAGAGACATCAAGACGATAGGCCCATCTTGATGGGTACGATTAATACCATATCTAAAGGCTTTGTAAGGGGTCCTCATCCTCAGCCAAGAAGAAGCACTTGAGAGCAGTACAATCATTACATGCAATATGACGGAGGTACATGAAGAGGATGCCTCCAATCATGTTTATAGACTCCAATTTCGAAGGAGAAGACCTAGATCAAGATAACCACATGGTCATTATAGTGGAAATTAGGAACTTTTCAGTAAAGAAGATCTTAGTTGATCAGGGGAGCTCACTAGACATACTCTATTGGAAAACATATAAGAAACTTCAGTTGCCAGAGGACGTCATGGTCCATATGACAAGCTAGTATATGGCTTTTCTAGAGAAAGAGTAGCCACCAGAGGATAAACAATGATACACAAATGAAACCTGTTGGAGAAACCAGAGTCTTTCCCTTACTAGAAGAGGGACGACATCTCAAAATTAGGTCTATGATAGATGCAAAAGAAGAAAAAGCCATCGGCCAAGCTTTAATTGTTAATGCTGACTTATTCACATGGACAACAATCGACCTCCCACGAGTTTACCCTATGAGAGCTTCACATAGTCTATCCATCTTTAAAGGGGCAAAACTGATTTCACAAAAGAAGAGGAAACTGGATGAGAAACAAGAAAGGATACCAAGGTAGACCCTGACAAGTTGTTAAAAGTCGGGTTTGTGCTAGTTAAGAAAGCAAGCAGAAAATTATGCATGTGTGTAGACTACACTGATCTTAACAAGGTGTGCCCTAAGGATTCCTACCCCTTACTTGGCATTGACCGATTAGTGGATGGTATAGTCGACTACAATATTCAAAGCCTTTTAGATGCCTACTTAGGCTATTATCAAATCCACATGGCAGAAAACGACAAAATGAGTGATCGAGGTCGTACCTAACCAAATAAAACATATAAATGCAATACTCAGGAGTTAACCTAAGGTTGTCTCCTAGTGGCCATTGTTTTCATCCAAAGCTTTCCAAATACAATTCAACACAAAGTGGGGGGTGACAGATTCAAGCATTGACAAAATGCTAGCAAACAGATTAACTAAAAAGAAACAATGATTAAAACGTAATGACTCCTTGATTCAAATTTGATTCCACTTATCATAGGTCACCAAATTAACATTTCTGCCCACTCTCAATCCACTAGAAAATAATCCACTATGCGAAAGTATATTAATTATGTATTCATTAGCACTTATTATCCTATGACATATTAGACTGACTTTGGCATCAGATTGTCTTTTGCAGACACATTCTCCTTTGTGGAGTTTAAGGATGACCACCTTTGGAGATTGAGAATGCATATCGTTTGAAGTTGTGGTAACATTCTATAAGACTTTGCAGGATATAAATTAGCCTCGTAAGAACAATCTTCCTTTCGAATATTGGCAATTGAAGGCGATTTTTTCCATTGGACGTGGAATTGGCACCCATTTTTCTTTAGATGATTACTCCAAGATGGTTTGCTCTATGTTTTAGTTGATGTTGATTTTTTATTTAAATTATCTAATCAAATTTTGGTAAAAATATCAATATTTACATTTATTGTTGACCTGGAGTATGAGAAATTATCTTTATTTTATTTAATTGTAAAATGAAATAAATTTACTTTTCATTTATTTTTATAAATGTGAATAAATTAAAACTATTGTCATATTGAATATACTTTTTACAATTTTACTATAAATAATTTTCTTATTCAGTTAGGTAATGAAATATTAATTATTTCAATTTATAACGTATTAAATTCTTTTTAATTTGAACTATATAAAAAAATTAAACAACAAAAATTAAAAGTAACGCAAATGACTTAAGTGCTTTACGAATTTAAAAACGAACAAATTAATTAATTATCTTTATTAAAAAATAGTTAGTTCAAAAAAATTATTTTATCTAGTTAGTTCAAAATCTCTATTAAAAAATAGACCTTTTCATTTTCACTATCGGATTTCTTTTCATATACCTCTAGAATAGTCGTCACTTTTATTGTCTCTAAATTAGTTAAATTAGTTTTAACGGGCAACAAAACATAACCTTTTTAAAAACAAAATTTGAACCGTCCCGATCTATTACATAAGAGGAGAAAATATTACTAAAATTATTACATTATTCATTGTCTTTTATTAATAATCTTTTATTGATAATTGTCATAAAAATTAGTTTTTTTATCATTTTACAACTCTAATACAAAAAGATTCGGTTCAAATCCTACAAAAGTTAATTTGTTTTTATTTTTTTATTTATTTATGATTTCAACTACGGTATCAATTAAAATTAATATTATTATGTGTAATATTTTTATAAGTATTATTATTTGTAATTATTAATAATATTATTATTGTAAATATTATTTGTTGTGATAGTAGTAAAATTATAAACAATATTAGTATTATAATAATAATAATATTGTTATTATTATTATATGTTACTATTATACATTATTATTATTATTATTAGTATTATTAATATTCATAAATAGTAAAGTTATTTCTATTATTAGTAATATTAATATGTAATATACTAATTTTATTATTATATATTATTCATATAAGAAAAGAAGTACTTGAAATATTATTGTTATTATTAGTATTATAATTAGACACATATTTTACTTTTATTTATTACGGGAATATATCTCAATTACTTTCGCTTTCTATTTGTTTTTTTTTATTTATTTTATCTCTAAATCTGTGTAGTTATTTGAATTAAAAAAATAGTTACTAAAATTAATAAAATGATAAAACTAACAAATAAATTTTTATTATGAATAATTATTTAAATTTAAGAAATATAATTAAGATGATAAAATTGTAAAACCAAAAAGTGGACACAAAACATGTGTATCTCTTTATATATGTAATTGCTATATTATTGTTCTTTTTATTACTACGGGATATTATTATTATAATGGTATTATTATTATTATTATTATTATTATTATTATTATTATTATTATTATTATTATTATAGTTAGACATACATCATAATTTTATTTACTACGGTATCATATTTGAATTTAGTGGCGAATCTTCAACTAATATCTTGGGGGTACAGAAATTTTGGTTGAATTACTCTTTTTGTCCATTTTTTCATCCAAAAATATCAAGTTGGTCCTTTAATTTTTTATAGTCTCAATTTGATCCTGATTTTTAAAAAATTGATGCAATTTGATCATTTTGTTAAAATTCTTGAAACGCGGAGGAAGGATTTTTCATCAAAATTGACATTAGGATTATGTCAATTACTCTAATAAAACAAAACATCCTTATTCACAACTTCAATTTTGATGAAAAAACCATGATCCGATTCAAGAAATTTAACAAAAAATGACTAAATTGCATCATTTTTAAAAAAATTAGAACCAAATTGAGACTAAAAATGACTAAAGGACCAACTTGATATTTTTGAACGAAAATGTGAACTAAAAGAGTAATTTCAAATTTTTTATACAAACTAGTAAAAATATTATATTTACTTTTTTTGTAATAATAAAAATAATAAAATTATTATTATTATTACTATTATAACTATAAAATTAAATACATATAATTTTATAATTTTACTATAATTATTTCTCATTATAAAATTAAAAAAAAACAATCAAATAAAAAATGGTTAAATTAAACAAATGATCACTTAAAAGATAATATTAATAAAATAATTATTTTTATTTTAAAAAATATTTAAAAGGTAAAATGAAAAAATAAATATGAATAATAAAAAACTAACTTTTCTTTCATATAGATACGGATATATAACAAATATCAAAATATCAAAATATATTAAAAATATTTATTTAAAATAACATAAAATTTATATAGATATAAAAATTGTGGGTGGGAGGTTCTATGGCCCCCTTGTCACTTCAAAAGTCTGTCACAGACTCACAGTTAGAATTACTTGTTTTTTTTTTTTTTTGGTGATATATGTATACATGATTATAGATTATTCTTTTAAAAAATTTATAATTTATAATTTATATTAATATTATTATTAGTATTTTTAATGGTTAAATTAATATAATAACAATTATATTATTATTCTAAAAAGATTTGAAAAAAGAAATTGTGCATACACGCACAAATCATAAGCTATTATAATTATTTCGTAAAATCAATTAAATGTATCATATTGTGATATCAATTTCATTTATTATATTTAAAACTGAAATTATTATCGTATCACTTAGATTTACTACTTCATTAATTTAATAATAACATTTACAATAATATAACCTAATCTTCATTACATTTCATTAATAATATTTTCACTAATTTATTATTTTAATATATCAAATAAAAAAAATACAGTCTGTATGCACCGGTCAATCTACTAGTTTATTTTTTAAAACAAAATTATGCATTATTTAGCTGTGGTTATAACTATCAAGCACAACCATAACTTTTTTAAAAGAAATTTATTCAATTTAGTAGCAGTTGTAATTGTATACAAAATCATTGATTTTCTTAAATAAAAATAAATGTAAGGAACTTAAAAAAATACAAGTATAAAGAAAGAAAATAAAGAAAAGTAATAGAAGAAAATTTACATCAAAATATATAACTTTTCCAAATGTGAAATAGGGACATGTAGTTGGACACTAAAAATAAGTCCTTGGAAACTTAGACCCTTCACTCAGCTCCTAATGGTCTTTGTAATAAGATAAAATAAAATAAAGAGAGGGAGAGAGAAAAGAAGAGACTCAGTGAGATAATAAGAGATGCTTATGTTATTAATGAAGAAGAACAAAGAGAGATGTTTTATCCTCTACAACAACAATTCTTTTGAATGCAGAAGCCAATACGATAGTGAGCAATATTAATGCAATTGTTGTTACACTCTTCGTTACTTGTACAAGTCCCTTCAAAGTTTGGGGGATAAAAGACAAACCCCTCTCCATCGATTTTCTCAATACCTGAGCACACAACCAAACCAATGCACATCATTCCCAACAAAACTATGTTAATCTTTACATTCATCATCTTCAAACCCACTCTCCTACTATCTTCTCTCCTTTTCTTTTCTACCTCTCAAAACTAAACAATCTTTAATGGATTATCACCACTCTTCCACCATATTTAAACACCACACATTAATAATCCTACTTAATTCTCACTTTCATTTTTTGGGAAGTAAACTCTTTTGCATTAAATGTTTAATATTATTGTTTATTTAGAGAAAATAATTAATTAATTAATGAAAAATATTAACCACTACCTTTTTAAACACCACACATTAATAATCCTACTTAATTCTCACTTTCATTTTTTTGAAAGTCAACTCTTTTACGTTAAATGTTCAATATTATTGTTTATTTAAACAAAATAATTAATTAATAAAAAATATTAATTATTTGTTCCTGTATTAGATTATTTTGTTGCTATATTCATATTATTTCATTAAATGTGAAAATTACGAATAAATTTATAGCAAAATGATAACGAAGTCATCATGATCTATTGTGGTGTCGCTTATTGCTCAGTCATAGCCTATTGATGTGGTTCATTATGATAATATTTGTGTTGTGAATGTATCTTCTTATGTTAATAATCTAGATACATGTAATGGTAATAAGTTAGTGGAGTTTGGTTCCTTAACTGGTTGCCTTCTTTGGAGGATCTCACTCCCATTATAAATAGAATTTACAACAATTTGATTTGCATAATAGTAATTTTGAGAGAGGTCTTAATTCTTTGATATCTAAGAACACTCGTATTGTGAAGGAATTCAAATTAACTTTTAAATGGATGGACGTGGTTCACGAGAGAAAATATTCTAATACTAAAATAGACGATTAGCCACTTCAAATTACTTGGTATTATATTATAAATATTTTAAAATTATTAAAAAAATTATTATTAGAAATAATAACGTATCTAATATAAGAAATTGCTAAAATATAAATATAATCATTATAAATATATAAGAAATCAAAACTAATTAATTAATAACAATATAATAATGTTATGCTACAAAATTATATATATATATATATATGGGTTATGTTTCATTTCTATCCAATGTGAGACTTTTTTTTTTAGGGGAGTCCCTTGTGGCGGTTAGTCACTCTGAACCATTGGCTCTGATACCACTAATAGGTTATATATATATTATGGTTATATGACATTAGTCTTACAAATATAAGACCTTAGACACCACTTTTACACCAAAACCTTAAGGCAATGTTGTTATGGGTCTTTATTCTTATATAGTGTTTAACTTTGTCTTTTCTATCCAATGTGAGACTTTTTTACTCATACTTGGACTATTCCCAACAATATATATATATATATATATATATATGTGTAAAAGAACAAAATATATGAAAGTATGAATGAATAAATGCAAACATTTAAAATGATTGGACTAATATGTTCTAAAGCAAATGGATAAACATAACATTGGATTGAATAAAAAATATATAATGCAATAACAAATATATAACGTAACGGTGAATAGCGTTAGAAAACTATTATTATATCTAATACAAATTAAAAATAGAAAGAAATGAAAAAGTTATAAGATAATGTAACATTTAATGATTTAGAGACATTAACATGGCCATTTTATCCTTTCACCTGTGAAAAGAAAAAAAAAATCTTTGAACGAGGAATCCATGTCAAACTAAAATAGCAAATGATGGAGATTAACTTCAATTTAAACCAAATGCAATGATTTACCACTATAAATACCTAGGTAGATGATGAAAGAAAAAGGAGAAAGAGGTTGAGAGGAGCAATGAACAAAAGAGTCAATGGAGAATAACAAAACAAAATAAAAATAAAAATAATCTAATCATGCGTGAGTATAAAAAAAAAAAAGAGGTGAGGGGGGAGAGCACTTGTCTCTTAGGATGTCTTAGGTAAGAGAACGAGACATCTATCATTTTATCTTGTTATTTTTATTATTTTCTTATTTGTTCATAATTATTTTTATTTTATATTTACTTTAAGTGAGGTGTCCCTAACCTCATTTCAATTTATATTTATTTTTCGTTCTTATTTATTTATTTATATTCATCTCCAGTTGTGCACTGGTTCTATTTATCCAATTTATACTTACTCTCATTTATTAATATTTATCTCCAGTCATGTACTAGTCCCCTTTAATTATTTATTTATACAATTATATGGTTTAATATCAAAATAAAATTTATGATAAATAACGATTTGATTATTGTAGTTGGAGGTATAACCTTGGAGATTTAGACGAGTAAGTATACTCAAGATGAGATGTTCTTGGGTTACTTGTTGACCATATGAAGTATGATAAACATCAAGTTTATGGATTTAAAAGAGTTTTTATTTTATTTAGACATGTTGTATTGTTATGTGATATTTGTCTCACTTCCCCATTTTTTGATTGTGTATGAAAAACAAAACTTTATAATCTCATCATAGATGGATGCTCCTAATATGCTTGACCCCTTCTTTGTCGATATTACAGTAGTCTTCCCAGGAAATGCATGGTAAACAAATGCAATAAATAATTCAGTAACGATTCAAGGAACAGGAAATTCTACTATCACCTTCCTACCTGCTCTTGTATCCTCAAAGGACAAATTGGAGTCACTTTTTATCTACCTCTCAATAGTCCAAATAAATCTTATCCATAACTTCTTTCCTCCAATTACATAAATGATAGTATATAAGGAAAGAAATACAGTTAAATAATACTTCTTTCCTTTCTAATATAGAAAATATAATATGTACTAATTGATTTCAAAAATATAATGTTTTGTGTAAAACATAATATAGTATTGTAAAATATAATATTTGGAACAAGCACAAAGTGGATTAAGTGATTATTTTGGGAATTCAAAATTTATTAATTATTGTTGAGTATTGAATCGATGTGTAATTTATAGTTTTAAGGATGTCACAATTCCACCAAAGAAAATTAATATTAAATCCTTCCAAGCAAAAAGACTTCTAATAAGCAAGTTTTAATTGATTATGGTTTCTGCGCTAAAATTTCACATATTTGATTTTAATGATCAATTTATTTCATTTGTTGTTAAGCAGTGGTGGATCTTAGAAGGTCTGCAGGGGCCATGCCCTTCCAAGATTTTTTTAATTTTCATAACCATTTCTTAAATGTGACTTGATTATCATATTTTTTAGTAATTAAGTCTCTCAATTTTTAATTAGATTTTGATGAATTATTTTTTAGTCTTAATTTTTTTTAAATAGATATATTGATGAAAAATAAAATAATAGATTCATTTTTTTTGTGAAGTGATAAAAGGGAAGATACCCCTTGAAGATAAAAATAATACAAATTTAATTCTTCACTTATATTAGGAATTCAATTGTTGAATTAGAGAACCATTTCTTAAAATTCAAAGAATTATAAGTGGAAAGTTTCATATTAATTCTTTTAAATTACAAGCCGAATGTTTCATATTAATTTTTTGGAACTTGTTATAAGAAAACGTGCTCAAATATGGAAATATCCAGTGAAGGGAATGAGATGAAATTAGAAAAATTAATTTAAAATGAGTTTCATATCAAATACAATTTCAAAACTATAATTTTGTAAGGAAAAACATACAAGAATTTCAATACTAATTCATATATAATTTTGTTATATTATTAATAATAATTAAATATATAAAATTTGAGTATATTATTATGACCCCTCAAACCTTTTGACCAAGATCCGCTACTGTTGTTAAGGTCAATGGCGTTAAATCAGAGGTTGCTCATGTATAGTGCTACTAATGAGTTGCATGTATTTATTTAGGATAGTTTTCATAAAAGATCTTATTTGTCTATGTTTCACTAGGTGTATTTTTTATCATGAATTTGATATGATCTCCATATTTTGTTCTCAATTATTTGTCTATATGTTGTCTCATTTAAATATTTAATTTTATTATATTATTTTAATCAAATGTTGAATTTTAATTTGGATTCACATAAGAACAATTATAAATTTATTGTATGTTTAAGAATGATTGTATACTTTTCAACATGCATATATTATGTAGTGTATCCTATATTTCAAAATAAATGTATCGAGATATCGGATACATATCATATCTAATATACATGTCATATTTAAGGATGTCAAAAAAATTCGTACCCGCAATGGGTAGAAAACGAATATTAAAAATGGATACCCGCTACCTGCAGGTACAAGTATTTTTTATACCCGCATGTTAACGGGGCGGGTACATGTATCATAGTATCCATATCCATGGATACCCGTACCCGCTAAACTTACCCCCTTGACATTCTTCTCTCTCCTTTCTTTGAAATTGGACATATACATCAAACCTTATACAAACAATGATGTTTATGGTATGTTTGCTGTCAAATGATGAAATCAAAATAAGAATACTTGACATATGACAATTGAGGTTTATTATTTGTTTATTTTGTTTATTTTTCATGAATCAATCAAAGAAAATGGGTTTGTTGATCAAAGCACTAATTAAAAAATTTTCATTGTGTTAAACGTTATTTTATATTTACTTTTACAATTATCTGGACTTGTATCAAATTGAGTTTATTTGAACTTTATTTAAAATTTATGACATTGATGCATTTTATTTTATTTTATTTGAATTTATGATTAAATATTTATTTTATTTGAATTTATGATTAAATATTTATTTTTTAAATAATTTTACAAATACCCGTGTGTACTCGTGGATACTCGCGGATATGAAAAAAATAGACGGGTACGGGACAAATATTTATTCAACGGGTAGGGTACGAGGAAGCTATTACCCGTATCCTACTCGCTCCGATGACATCCTAGTCATATTGTATTGGTGCATCATTGGTTATACAATAGGGTTAAATATGTTTTTGGTCCCTTAACTTTCAGTGAATTTTGGAATTAGTCCATTTTGAAACTTTTAACCAATTTAGTCCTTCATCTTTTGAAATACGTGGATTTAGTCCTTTTAATCAAATTTTGTTAAATTTATTTGACATTTCAAGCGTGTTTCACAATAGTATTTGACTTAACATTAAAGCAAAAATGTGTCAAACAGTATAAACAACTCAAATACAATCCTAAAATGCGTACAAAACATCAAATAAACCTAACAAAATTTGATTAAAGGGACTAAATTTATGTATTCCGAAAGATGAAGGACTAAATTGGTCCAAAGTTTCAAAATGGACTAATTCCAAAATTCACTGAAAGTGAAGGGACAAAAACATATTTAACCCTATACAATATTTATACCTCATTTGAATATTATTTTAAGACAAAGTTAATTAAAAGCAGTTACAACAAAATTGATGTGTCAGTTATAAAATTAAGGGTAAATTTGTAAAATGTCTCACTTTTATTTTAAATATGCATGTAGTGGGTGAAAACTTGAGCATTAAGAAATCATTCATGTTCATTAAATAGATGCATCAACACTTAATTTATACGTAAAAGAAAAAATAT
>Ga0209589_1012194_pt1 | contig 11764 bp, 7 predicted proteins | sample CowpeawhiteBW_FD_187525 | JGI IMG/M metagenome (GOLD analysis project Ga0209589, IMG submission 187525) | Root nodule microbial communities of legume samples collected from California USA - Cow pea white BW (SPAdes) (version 2) | ecosystem: Host-associated > Plants > Roots > Nodule | place: USA...
TTTACAAAAATTTTATAAAATCAGATGTCTCTGCTTCTTCTTTATTTATTAATGGTTATTCTTTTATCTGTTCTGATATATTTCACTTTATTTTTAATAAATATAATTCTAATATATATATATATATTAACTTAATAACATTATCATATTATCACCTACTAATATAATATCACGTATATTTAAAAAATATATACACACAGGCGCTATCGCGCCTGTGTTACGCTAGTTAATGATGAAATTTCTCAAAGCCTCAGTTTTACAAGTTCTTTTTCAGCAAACTCTCATCCACATGATCGTATTGTGCACTCACTGGATTACACAACCTCGTGATTTAGTTATTGTTATGTATTGTAGACTTCATTGTATGTTAAGCCCCATATATCCAATCTGTCGTTGCTGCAGTCTAATCTATTTTACTCATTTTATAGCTATGTTATGTTGTACAGATGTAGGGATTAAGTTTTGGTCATTAAGAAATAGGGTATTTTAGTGGCCATATATATCTATTATTGTTTGAATTTTAATTGATTAACTCACATCCTTAAGAATTATCTGCTTTTCTTTAATTTTATCGTAATTCATTAACTTTAGTTACTTGTTATGTTACAATCTACATTATGTAATGTAAAACACCTTACCTTAATGCTGTTGATAGTATATAGGTTCTTTAATACTCTTTTATCCATCTCAAGCTAAAATTGTAAATCACAGTAAAGTTCAATTTCAACATGAATGTTTTTGTACATGCAGATGTGGTTTCATGAATTATGCTAGGAACACGAAATGTTTGCGTTGTCCCGAGACAAGGCCTAAGAAACATCCTGGGGATTGGAATTGTACCAAGTAAGTCATCGTTCTCTTCCCCCCACCATGAAAACACCTTGTTTCCCATCCCTCTAAGTGTATATAAGATTCCTTCCATTATGCAAAGAGTATATAATCAATATGTTGACACATGTGGTGAACAGTTCGTTCTATTTCATGGATGTTCCTATGTATGTAGGTGTGGGTTCATGAATTTTGCTAGTAAAATGAAGTGTTTGCATTGTCAAGAGCCAAACCCTAGTCCCAAGAAATATCCTGGGGATTGGGGTTGTCCCAAGTAAGTCCGTTGTTTTGCTTCCTTCTATCCCAACCTTATTTTCTTGCACATTTAAAGTTTTTCATTTATTGTATTACTGTCTCTAGGTGTGATTTCTACAATTATGCAAGAAATTTGTCTTGCCTGAAGTGCAACACTGAACGCCCCAAAGAACAACCAACTACGGACGATTTTTCGGATCATGAATGGAGGCGACTGAGAGGAGAAAAAAAGTCATAAGGATTTTTCATATAAGGAGGGAGGTCACAATTTTGGTCTTGACTGTAATTGCTATAGAACACTCATTCTCTGCCCATTTTTCTTTCTCAATCTCCGAATTAATGTGATGCTATGTGCTTCTTCACTTTTGAAAACGCCATAAACAGCCATTAGCATACTCTCAAGTTATTTGGTTGAACATGAATGTTTTCACGTAGTCATTTATAGATCTCAAAGCAAATTTAAAAATATTGAATCACAATCCTGATTGTAGCATTATTTTGTTTCAGATGGAATTCCCATGGAGATAAATGTTTGCAAACACATTCAGAATAAATTCCAAGCAAAAATTATGGACAACATAATTTTAATTAACATGACAATGCTTTTACACATTCTTATGTCCCATCAGAAGTTAGAAACAGTAGTTTGTTATTTCTCTTTCTTGACGTGATCTTGTCTGCATGGTATTTGGTGCAGAACCAAGTATCCGAAGAGTATAAGGCGACATCTTCCTACACCTCCATAAATGTCTTCGTCTATTCTCATGATTTTTTTTTTCTGGTACTTTCATAAAAACCTTTCTATTTTATTTTTTTGAAATTGTATAATCTGAAAGTAAAAAATAATTTTCAAATTTTTAGATTATATTTGAAAGTTAACTTTTTAAGAAAAACATAATTTCGGATTATATAATTTAAAAGTTAAAAGTGCAACTGGAAAACTAACAGATTGAATAAATAAAAATGACAAAATGGAAAGGTTTTTAATACAGGAGATTGAGAAGAAATTTATGGAGGTGCAGAAGGAAACTGTCAGAATATAATTAAGGGCACTCGTAAAGGGCAAAATATATATATATATATATATATATATATATATATATATATATATATATATAAAGGGAATGAAAAAGCAGAAAAGAAATTAAAAAAAGATTAACTTTTACTTCCAATATGAACAAATGAAGAGATGGAAGACCAAGCAGATGGGGGGTGCAGATGGTGAACAAATATGGGGTTTGTTCATTGCCAAGAAAAAATGATGCTTAATTCTCATCATATTTTTTATTATGCCTATATATTTAGTTCAGTACTATGAACAGTTTTCCAGATAGCAATTTGTATAACTATTTTGTTGTCATTTATATCTTTTGAGAAAAGAATGTTTGTGCAGTCTAGCACAACATAAACGAAACTTCTATGCATCCTCTTCCATTTCAATGTGATGTTTATTACTAGTTATGGTTTTCATGCTCCAAATGGTTATTGTAACTATCTCTCTACTTTTGAAACTGTGCTTTGAAGGTGGTAAAAACATAAACAACTTTGTTTAGCTTCTGAAGCACTTGAAGTCATCAATAACATCCCAAACATGAGATTCTCTCATAGTTGCATAAACCATAGATAAGAGAAAATGAAGTCACTATATGAGGAACTATATTCTTGCTATGCATTTTGTGAAAGAGATTCATGCTCTTATCCACTTTTTCATTCCTACCTAATCCACTAATGGTGATATTGTAGCTGTATACATTAAATACAATTCAAGAGACTATTTTCTTGAGTGAAATATGTACATTATGATAAATCAAGAACTTCACACCATTAAATCAAGGTGAACTTATGCATTTGAATAGGATAAGATACCTTTGAAGAAGATTGGTGGAGGGGGTTGAAGCAAGGATTGCATCACTCGGACAAGTGTGGCACTCATAGTCAGCGAGGTAAGAAGGGGGAATATGCGGGCGATGGGAGCGACAGAGTGGTTGGTTAGGGGGTGGGTGAGGAATGGGAACTGTCTTGAGCAGAGGAAGGAGATGGTTAAGTATGGGAAAGTGGCGAAGGAGATGATGGTCGACCAGCCAGAGGAGATGTGTGAGAAGAGGGAAGGGGTTGATTATTAGTGGGCTGAAAGTTGGATCTGATATAATCAAAATGTTAATTGCCAAGAGTAGTGGGTTGAGAAAAAGTGATGGGCTGTGTATTAATGGGTTGGGGAGGAGAATTAATTTTTGTAAAGGGGAAAACTTTTTCATTGAACAAAACGTTTCTGGAGACAAAAATCTCTTTGTTATTTAAATCAAGGATGAGATATCCTTTTGTTCCTGTTTGATATCCCAAGAACACACCACGTTTAGCACGAACATCAAATTTTTGACGGGGAAGATTTGTTGAAGCATAGCTCAAACAACCAAAAACTTTTAAAATGGAAAAATCTGGATTGTGTTTATGCAATATTTCAAAAGGAGTTTTATTGTCAATAATTGGGAATGGAGTGCGATTTATCAAATAAACAGCGTGTTTAATAGCATATGACCAATAAGGTTTTGGAAGGTGAGATTGAAACATAAGAGCCCTAGCAACATTAAGAATGTGCTGATATTTTCTCTCAACTCTACCATTTTGCTGAGGAGTGTAAACACAACTTGTTTGATGAAAAATTCTTTTAGATGCAAAAAACTCCTTTAGATGCACTTAATGGAAAGATTGAATTGGTTTTCAATCAAAAAGACAAAATTTTGAACGTGTGTGCGAATATCCCCTTTAGTTTGAAGAAGAACTATCCATATATATCGACTAAAATCATCCACAATGGTTAAAAAATACTTGTGACAATGAACAAAAGATTGGGAGAATGGACCCCAAATATCCATATGAACCAAATCAAAAGGTTTTGAACCTTTATTGAAACTCGGAGAATATGATAATTTCTTTTGTTTGGCTAAGTGACAATATCACAATTCTCATCGACATGTTTAGAAATAAAAGGAAAATGAGCATGAAGAGTGTTAAGGCGATTTCCAGAGAGATGCCCTAGTCTAAAGTGCCAAAGATTGGCGTTGGTGACAGGTGGAGTAGAGAAATTATTGATGAAGGTGGCTTGGGGAGAACTATGTCTGGAGTTGGTGTGTGTCTCCAAGTGATATAACCCGTGTTTCAACTTAGCCAAACCAATCATCCTCAATGACTTCTTTTCTTGTATTTGACATTGAAAATTAGAGAAAAGAAGTGTGTAATCAGAAGAAGTCAAGAGTTTAGAAATTGAAAGCAAATTAAATTTGAAGTTAGGCACATAAAGAACATCATGAATGGTGAGGTAAAAAGACAACTGAAAAATGCCTGAAATATGAGCAATAACTATAGAGCCATTAGGGAGGTTAATATGGATAGGTTGAATTTTAGAAAAATTTTGGAAGTTGTCAAAAGAATAAGTGATATGATCTGTTGCCCCCGAATCAATGACCCAGGAGGTATTGTGTGATGGGTGTGAGGTGTGTGCATTGATTAAGTGATCCGTGATGGTAAAAAAAAAACCAAAATCCATATTACTGGGCTCAGAAATGCCAATGCTGGGAACGTGGGTAAGATTTGCGTGTTTGGACTCAGAAGAGGTTGCTGATCCGTTGCTCTGTTGTTGAAGAAGACCTAGAAGACTTTGATATTGGGCCTTAGTGAAACCATAACCTAGCCCATTAGAGGGAGAACTCAAGGTCATTGAGGAGTGTGGTGAGTCTGCCTCCTGCGTAACATTGTTGACATTAGCGAAAGAAGAAGAACCATCTTTAGTGTGGAAGCGTGACCGTCCAGGATATCGGGGATGACTAATAGGATACCCATGCTTGGCATAACAGATGTCAACAGTGTGTCCATTACGCCCACAATAAACACATTTTTTGGTGGAGAAATTGCGATTATTGTTGCTGGATTGTCCTGTAGGGTGGCCTCCTCCACGTCCTTTCCCGGAAGAACTATTGACAAAAATGTTGGGTTCATCAGCGGGAGACGACAAAGAATTGTGACGCTCTTGTTGAATAATCATGGAGAACACACGGTTAACGGAAGGAAGAGGATCTGGGAACGAACAACAGAGAAATGCTCCCCTAAGCCTTTTAGGAAACGAATGATAAAATTTTGTTGGTGATATGATTGTGCAGAACAGGTGCAGTTCGTATAAGGGCGTAAATGATCAAGTTGCTCCCACATGGATTTGAGTGTCGTAAAGTAATCTGTAACAGAACAAGAGCCTTGCTTGAGCGAATATATTTCTTCTTGGAGCTCTGCGATGCAGCGGAGATCACTTTGGGAGAAACCTTCACGAAGATTTGTCCAAATGTTGGATGCACGGTCGAGGAAGATAACACTTTGGGCAATGGGTGGTGATAAGGAATTGAGTAGCCAGGACATAACAAAGGTATTACATCGTTCCCAAGAGGGATAAAAGGAGTTATGGACATCAGGTGGAGGTATGGTACCTGTTAGAAAACCTATCTTGTTCTTGGATATCAAGGCCATTCTAAAGGACCTGGACCAGGAATGGTAATTAGTACCATCCAAAGCTGGAGAAATAAAGACGGAGGATGGATTCTCACTAGGGTGGATATGATAGGGACTGGAGGGATCAAAACAAGGATCAGACCATAGTGGGATAGCTTGATCAGAAACATCTAACATTTTGACAAGCAATGAGCAGAGCTCCAGGTGGGAGCTTTGATACCATAAAAGAGAACCAGAAAAGAAGGTTTACAGGAAGGCTCAATCACAAAAAAGTGATGAGAATGACTTGCTTTATTTACAAAAGATAAAAGATATATATATATATACAAGTTATACGTAATGGTATGGGGAAAGAAAAAGACAAAATAGGAAAATAGAAAGTAACACCTCAGCATATTCTAGAATGTTGATAACAAAATGTAGTTACAACAGAAAAGAAGAGAAAATTTTTAATTGAGGTATTGCATTTCGTTTAGATGCTGAGAGTAAAAAGGTCATGGTGAATTCCCTTGATCTCCATTTGCTTAGAAAGGAAAACAACAGTAGGGTAGCGCTTCATCTTTGTAAGGGATCCCAAAATCTTACTAAATTCATAGATGGGAGGAACAGGGCGCGTACGAATCATGCTTTCGAATTGGAAAACAGCGTGAGGAACATAGTGATCGTGAAGTAATGGGGTCAGTGTGAGAGTGAAATGAAGAGAGGGAAGAAGGGTTTGAAAGAAAAGTGTACACCCAATTTCGTTTGTTTGGTTAAAAAAAATAAATAATAATAATAAATAATAAAATAAAATAAAAGAATATATGTTTTGATTGATGGTAGGTTTTTAAACTTTAATTCTACCATGGGAAGAAAGAAAAAAAAAAGAAGAAATAAAAACCAAGAGAAGGAGATTCTAATTTATTGTTAATAATCACACTCTTTGCATGAACCCAAATGTTTTACATATTTCTACTCCCACTGTTTGCTATTTACACTCTTCGTATGACATGTCAAGAAAGGACGTTTCATAATGTCTGTTTTTAGAGAAGTGTATAATATTAGGAGCAATATTTTTTTATAATAATTTGAATAAATATCGTGCATTTACACTTATGTGCGTTGTCAGTTTGGAAAGGTATTATTTTAATTAGAAGCAAATATTTCCGATAATAATACTTTTAGAGAATTGTACGATTTTAATATTTAAAAGAAAATATTTTTGGTAATAATTAGAATCAATTATATGAATAATATGTTATGATTTGATCACGATCTTTATGTGACAGAAAATATGATTTTAGTAATTACAGACAATATTTTGTTAATAAGTATAATCAATACCGTGGATATTATGCAATGATATAACAAGACCAATTCTTTCTCCATATATTTTATTATAATTAAATACTACAATCTTAATGATACCCAAGAGGCCTATATAAGCACAAAATTTCTTCAATGCATGACAGAGAAAAAAAATGGAAAATCCCCTCTCCTTTTTTGTTACAAGAGCACACACAAGGGGGTCACCTTAAGGTAAATTTTCTCTTGCTGCTAGTCTGTTGTTCATGATTCTCGTATAACATCACATATATGATCGTTTAAATTGTTGTATGATCAAATGTGTTTGGGTTCTCATGTTAGATGATTTTGGGTTTGTCATCTATGTGCTCAACCTTTCTCTTTCCCTCTATTTTTATCTTGGTAATTAAAAATGTATTTTTTTTTGTAGGCTTTAATTTTTTTTAAAAAATAATAATAAATAAATAAAATAAAAATTACTTCTGTTATATAAGTTTTGAATGTCATGTCAAGTCTCGGACGTGCTTGATAATCAAAACGCTCTTTCATAGGCTTTTAATATATATTTTTTATTTAATAATAATAAAAAACAAAAAAAAATTATAAAATCTTTTTTCTAAATGTCATGTCAAATCTCGGATTTGCTTGATAACTTTTTTTTATCATGTAGAATCTCGGGTTCTCTTGATATTTATATAAAAATATATATATAAAAAATCTAAAATTTAGAACAAAACAAAATAATAATATGAAACAACAAAATTTTTTACAAAGAACTACGTTATCCCTGATTTTCCAAATAGAAATACGTAGGAGCGAGGTACCATCCTCGTCGGGCCAAAAATATAAAAAAATAATTTTGTTTTAATCTTTAATACTTTTGTAGGTGTTTTTATTTTGTTTGATTTTTTGGGAATAACAAACACTTAATTAAAGAAGGAACCGTCTTAAGATAGACGTTGTGGGGTGCTAATACCTTCCCCACACGTAACCGACTCCCGAATCCAAAATTGGTTTTGAAGACCATTCTTTTTTAAGGTTTTTCTATAGTTTTCTATAATAAACTATGGTGGCCACTCCTCTGCTTTTCTTAACTTATTTTTGTCGTTCCGCCGCGATCTCGGTTGCGACAAAAAGGATGAAACTTGGGAATGGAAGAAGAAATATGGCGTGGCACCAAACTTTTTTGACCATATATATATATATATATTGAAAATGATATTTTAACAAAATTTTTTGACCATATTTTGACAAATCTGACGTGGCACTAAACTTTTAAAATTTTTATTACAAAAAGTTTTACTAAGTGTACGGTTACACGTGCGGCATTGGTTTGTTTGGAAAGTGAAAGAGAGAAGTGAATTGGAGAGAGAAAGGGAGAACGGGCGAAAGAGAGAAGTGAAAGAGAGAGAGAGAAAAGTAAGGGGTTTGAAGAGGGCATTGTCGAGAGGAACCATGCCCTTGTTCTCAGCGTAAACTCGCCTTTGGACACGAACACTATTCCGTTCTCCCCCATTGCTAGTAGGTTGATGGGTCGCACGCCCGACACCCATGTTTTGGCCTTGTCTTGTGTGTCCATAACTAAAAATAGGTGACCTAACGGTCGTCGCCCGACTAAACATACCAATAGTCACCAGATTCATACGGGCTACTGAGGAGTAAGCAATGATCTTCTTAAGATCGATTTGTCTTGAAGTGGTCAAGGAAGTATATATTATAGCAATCGCGCTTGGAGTATAAATCAAAGGAGTGGAACAAAGTGTTGTTTCGGGAAACATGGGTATTGAAAATCTTAAAAACCCGTGGGTTCCCAATTTTGAAGGAATTCCTGCCAAGATGACGGATCCTGCCGTAGGTGCCTCTACATGAGCTTCGGGTAACCAAATATGAACAGGTACCATAGGCACTTTGACGGCGAAAGGGGCAAAAGAACCAAAAAGCAGAAGAAGTCCTAAAAATCCTAGAAGAAAGAGCAGGTTTCGAAGAAGCAACAGCGCCCGACCAATCCGAGTTGACACATATGATGAAGGAGTTAGAACAACTCAAAGTTATAATTAAGTACACTCGTAAAGGAAATATATATATATACTAATGGTGATATTGTAGCTTTATACACTAAATACCATTTGTTCAAGAGACTATTCTCTTGTGAAATATGTACATTATGATAAATCAAGAACTTCACACCATTAAATCAAAGTGCACTCTTTATTCATTAAAATATTGAAGTAATTTTAAGAATTCAATTTAAAAAGTTTAATTATTTATTTGACTATTATAGTTTTTATTTTTTTTCTCGATCTAGGTATTTAAAAGTATTTTATTGCTATTTAAGACGTCGTAAACAAACTTTAAGAATTCAATTAAAATTTTAATTATTTATTTCACTCGATCTAGGTATTTAAGAGGATCTATTTTAAACTTTTGTGCATATCATTTCAATGTTTTCGTCTTATTTCGTAAAAGTTATGTAGAAATAAAATAATATAAGAAACATAAGATATTTAAAATAATATATGCAAGAATGTTTTTTTTAATACATGTACTAAAATAATAAAAATTAAAATATTTTTCAACTATACATATAACTCTTATAAAAGATTTACAAAATCAAGAATCTAACCTAATAACATTTTTTTAGTTTTAAAAAACTGTAAAAAGTTTTCAAAAGATTAAGGAATCTACTCCACTAAAGTTAATTTTAACTAAATTTTGGAATACCTAAAATTAGGGTCCAACGGCCCACCTGGCCCGTTTGGATCATTAGGCACACCTGACCTATCAGGTCTTCGGGTCAACTTGGTCCGTTCAGGTCATCAGGTTCATCCGACTTGTTTGGTTTGTCGGGTCCGCATAGCCCATTCATGTCTTTAGGTCCACCCATCTCGTTCTGGTCATTGGGTCCGCTTGGCCCTTCAGGGTCATTGGGCCTGCCCAGTCTGTACAGGTCATCGAGTAAAGTCCGTCCGAGTCTGAATTTAGCCTGGTTCATCTCAACCCCTAGCCTAACCCAACTAAAAATTTAAATTGAAAATTTGGATTGGATTTTATGAATTATCCATATTTGAAAATATTGATTATAGAATGGATATTCAATGAATAAAATATATAAAATGTAGATTAGATTGAAATCCAGATCCATTAAAATGGATTTTAAATGGATTGGATTGGAGCAAAAGTGGATTGGATTAAGAAAATTAGATTTTAACACGGTTCACTGTTGTTATTGTTTTTCTTTCGTTTCAAAATTTGTCCTATTGGTGTATGTTAGAATATGTGGTTCTCATTCAATTCCTAATACCACACGTTACTTAATCACTAATTCTTAATTATTACTCTGCTCAAGTTTTAAAGACTCTTCATATAGCCTATTTATTGGTTCAGTTTTGAAGACTCTTCAGATGGCCTATTTACTAGTTTAGATTTGAAGACTCTTCATATGGCCTATTTGCTGGTTCAGTTTTGAAGCCTATAAATAACATCTCCATGACTTGAAGAAGGATATATAGAAAAACATTTAGAGAGACACGCTTTGTAATATACACCTGAGTGTATTTTGGTAAGGATTCTTGTTCTCATTCAAAAGCTTTGTACTCTTCTTTTCATAGTGGAACTTTGTTCATTATCGTTCCGTGGCTTTTCCTCTTACATTCAAAGAGGTTTTCCACGTAAATCCTTGTGTGTTATTTTCTCTTGCTCTTTTACTTACTTCTCTTTAATTTCCAATTATCACGATCATGTGCTTCCGCATGCTACGATACCATAACAAGTGGTATCAGAGCTCTTAGTTGGAAATTCCAAAATGTCTGCAAAATTTGACATTGAGAAGTTTGATGGCAAAATTAGTTTTTCTATTTGGCGAGTCCAAATGAGGGTCGTTCTAACCCATAGTGGATTAAAGAAGGCTTTAGATGAAATAGAAAATAAGTCAGCTTCCATGATTGATGAGCACTGAGAGGAGTTGGATAAAAAAGTGCTTTCATCAATCCAACTCTCTTTATCAAAAGAGGTTCTCCGTGAAGTAGCAAATGAATCAACCATTGCTGAATTATGGCTAAAGTTAGAGTCTTTATACATGACCAAGAGCCTTGCGAACAAGCTTCGTCTCAAAGAACGCTTTTATACCATTCGAATGGTTCAAGGTACTCCTATTCAATCTAATCTTAATGAGTTTAATTCTATCCTCTTGGATCCGAAAAATATTGATATTAAAATTAATGATGAAGATAAAGTTGTTTTGTTGGTTGTCTCTCTACCTTCTACCTACAAACATTTCAAAGAAATTATGTTGTATGGAAATAATGATACCTTATCCTTTGAAGATATGTTGTATGGAAATAATGATACCTTATCCTTTGAAGATGTTAAATCTAATTTATTGTCCAAAGAAAAATTTGATCTTGAAGTTCATTCTGTGGACAGGGGTGAGGGTTTAAATGTTAGAGGTAGAACTCAAGAAAAAAGGAGTACAAGTGACAAAAAGTTCAGATCCATGTCTAGGGGACGCAAATCCAATAAATTTTGTGGTTATTGTAAGAAACCTGGATACGAGATTTCTGATTGTTTTATCTTGAAGAAAAAACAAGAAAAACAAGAAAAAGGAAAAGCCACACAATCCCCTGAAGCGACCAATATTGAAGCTGACTCTGACAGTGACATTACTTTGTTTGTTGTCTCTTCTAATAAGAGGAGTAAAACAGAATAGATCTTTGATTCTGGATGTATTTTTCATATGTCCAGAGTTCAAAGTGAATGTCTATGCTATCACTTTGGTGTAGTCCCTTCTCAATAGAGTTCAAAGTTGCAATTGTTATAAGCTTTCAGTCAGAGCTAAGTAAATTGCATAAGAAATCTGACCCCAAAATTCCAAGACTATGGGTAGGTGCAGGTGCTTTGTTAGATT
>Ga0209589_1012195_pt1 | contig 11762 bp, 4 predicted proteins | sample CowpeawhiteBW_FD_187525 | JGI IMG/M metagenome (GOLD analysis project Ga0209589, IMG submission 187525) | Root nodule microbial communities of legume samples collected from California USA - Cow pea white BW (SPAdes) (version 2) | ecosystem: Host-associated > Plants > Roots > Nodule | place: USA...
TATAATTTTTTATATATATATATATATATATATATATATATATATATATATATATTAATAAACCAACATTTTTTAATTAATTTTTGGCTTTTTCTTATTTATTTAATAATGTAACTTTTTTTTGAAAAAAATAAAAAATAACATATAATTTTAAATTTTAAATTAATTATTGTATTTATTTCGTATAGTGTGATTAATTACTTAAAATAGTTATGCTAATTCAATCTAATTTCATAAATAAAAAATAAGTAAACTAATAATTTGAATAAAAAAATATTTCAAACATTTAAATAAACAGCAAACTGAAATTAATTTTTTTTATTGTATACATGAATAATTCTTCATTTTCTTTACATACAAAGTAGAAAAAAAATTTACAATCTTTATTCTTTTTCAAAATGTTGATGAATATGTTGAATGTAAATTAACTAATCATTTTCCTATAAACTTTATAGTTACAAACAACAAAAACAATCTCATAATTAAATGATCATTATATTTTATAAATTTCATACAAGCAATATCATTTGGATAACAATGGAAATTCCAGACTTATCTTGGTACAAATGTCGCATATTTAATGTCGTGTCAAGATTTTTTTTGTGTAGATTTTTTGGCGTTATTTTTTTATTGAATTATTGGTACAATAATTTTGTACTTTAATTTTTTTAATATATTTTAAAATATTAAAATTAATATTCAACAGTGTATTTTAAAGACAAGAACAATACAGAAAAATTTAGTAAATTTCATTAAATGAATCCAAATCAATCGGCAAAATCTCTTGTGGAAAATCACAATCTTTGATTTCCATGGCTGTTCACAAGCTTTGTCTGAGATGATGTTAATAGTGGCATTATCAATGCACTTAGAGGACAACAAAAATGATAGGTTTATATAAGTTATGTGATATGATAGGAAAAGAGAGATAAAAGAAAAAAATTAAGTGTCTAATAAGTGTTCACAAAATCAAGATATATGTGTATACATTGCTGATTTAATTATTGATTATAATGTTCTTAATAATTTAAAAGTACTCTTAAAACTGCTGTGTAATTAATTAATTATTGCATATATTCAAGACTAATTTTGTTAAAAGCTAATTAGTAAGAATAGATATAATAATTTTGAATTCTCACAATTCTACAAAATATTTTAAGTAGAGTTGTTTTCTTTGTCGAAAAACATTGTTTTTCCTCTTTAAGTTTATGTTTGGCTTAAAATTCTAAAACTTGACTCCATATATAAAATTTACTATTTTTCGTTTTTTGGATAAATTGAGTTTTAATGTTATACTAATCATGCGAGAAAATATAATTGTAAATTTAACTTTTAAAGTTTACCTTGCATATCAATAGAAATGTCTTATCTTTTCACATAAATGTTTTTCTAATAATTTTCCATTTTACTTTATCTAATTATAATAAAGTAAGGTATTTATTATTAATGATGAAAGCATTTCCATTCAACCTATTTTTGTTTATAAATTTTACTTAAATTTAAAAGTAGGCAAATAATATAGAGAAAAACAGGTTAATATTAACACACATTTGAAATATAAAATATAATTAAATTGTATAAATGAAAATAAATTGAAATTAATTGGACATTTAAAAATAAGATTAAAGTTTAAGTAACATATATTATTACAAGTGAAATGTAAAGCAAGAACATGAATAAGGTTAAAAAAATAATTAGAATCACACAATAATATATAAATCACCAAATTAATTTTGTATTGTTTTTACATTTTTTCTTTGTGTGTTCTCGATATATAAATTATAGTTACCAAATCTTTAGCTGCATACCTGGGTTTATGCCATCAGTGTTTGGAGATGGGAGAGAAGCCATTATGGTGAGGCCTTTCACAATAATATTGCTGTATAGTGTTTCATAAGTTGTAGTTAATATTATTTTACTAGATAAATATTTATTTATAAATTCAAATTTATAATAAATAAATCTTTTCAATTTTATTTTAAATAAATGTGTTTAGAAAATTTAATATTTACTCATTCTATTTGAAACAACATTTGAAGGAAAAAAAAAAGGATTACCTGTTATCAACCAGATGAACATTTCACAATGGAGAATTTAGGAGCATAAACACAAATATTTTGATACCACTATTTTTTTATTACTATTTGACATTACTTATTATTTACTTTCTTTTAAAAAAAATATAAAAGTTATTTTTTATAAAACTATTTTATCATTATATAAATTATCAAATCATCGTCAAATAATATTAAACAACATTTATCCTATTATCAAAGAACATTAATTCAATCAGGTACGCGCAGTGTAGTTTAAGGTTTTTTTGTCCCCTTTCAAACCGCAATTTATCCTATAAAGACATTTAATTTATAAAAAGTATAAATATTTATTAAAAAATAGTTATTCTTATTAAGATTAATCAACCCTACCAACAACAAAATCATTTAACCCATAGTTAGTGTGAAATTGATCTGGAAAGTATGTTATTTAAGTAATGACCAGGTCAGAAATCATTGACCAGAAAACAAATGAATGAGAGTAAGTGAAGTTTGGGAACTAGAATTCAAAGTTTTGATGCGTATCACATGTTTGATGAAAAGGTTGATGACCAACTTTAACTACTAGGTTGATTGTTTGATGCATATGCAACTTTTTGTTCGCATAACTGTGACAATAACATCAGTGAGGTTTGTTCCAAGAAAAACTTTGGTTAGTATAGTGTCACACATCATAGTGCCAAAATGTGTCACGCTAATTTGTTGTAGGTGTCTGAATCTCCTTTCAGAACCAACATTATATATGTCTTATGGGTATTTTATTGTGAAAACATGAGAATGGTGAAAATTACCCAATACGTTCAAAGTTCAGCATATACTTTGAAACATCTCTCCATGAGTATTGATATAAGTTCAAATTATAGAAGGAAATTTCATTTTATAAACTCTTATTTCATTAAATTTCACAGAAGACTTGTGTAATTAAGGATTGCACCTATCAAAGGTTAGTAATAAGTCATTTATATGTATTACTTGTTCCTGAAAAGGTGTCCTTTTGTTATGACTTTTTGGACCCTTTGTACATTTCTTACAAAGACTCATAAGTGGATGATGACTTTGTAAGTTTATATGTATTACTTGTTCATGAAAAGGTGTCATTTTATTGTCAGTTCTTGTTTTGACCCTTTGCACCTCTTATGAAGAAAACACCATAATGAGTGGGAAAAGTGTAGGATGAAACCATATTTAACGCAAGAGATGTAAGAAAATATTCAGTGAGACATCCTTTTTACCGTATTTTTTTTATATATCTAGTATATGGGCTGGACATTTTGCAATAGTGATTTTAATATAATTTTTTTCTTAAAAAAGAAACAAGTTGGAAGAAATTAAATTTGACAATAGAATGTGAAATGAAGAAAAACTTGTTTTAAGAGGGTGTATTTATAAAGCAGATTCGATGAATTGTGGTGGTAGATGAATGTCACTAAGAAAAAAATTCCATGCAAAAACTAGAAATGAACTAACATCAAGCACATACATATAAGTATAAGAAGTTTAAGAAAGCACCGCTTCTTTCTATTATACCACTTAGTTTGAAAAGTTTGCATCTGTGAAGGATGCTTCATCTTTTTCAGCTTGTCGCATACCGAGATCACACGAATGTACAACCAAAGAATTAATGTGTTTCCCACTTGTTTATCACTTTAATATCTTCACATATATGCACAAAGACTAAAGGTAAAACAGTAGTATACCAAATATATTATGAAGATGGTTATTCTCATCACTCTTTGCCACTCATGAGAATTCATACAGCCATTAGGGCTAGTGTTGCCTCACATAAATAGTTATGTTTAATGTGAAGTGATAATGGAAGAATTTCTCCCGGTTGAGATCCAAACACATTCAACCAATCATTAAAGTGTAATGCAGAAAACAGGGAGGGAAAAAGGAAATTTATTTTTTTACAATTAAATTTTAATAACTATTTCGTTTTTATGACGTGAGTTGATATCTTTTAAGTGATTTTTTATCGTTTTGATTTCTCATTTACTTATATTTTAAACTTATTTAAAACATGTCACCTTATGCTATAAAAGAAAAGTTGTCAGTCGGAAGAAAAATCAAAGTTTATCGGACATTATTTTGTTGGAAATATGTATGACAGCAATGAAGTTTAGCAGCAATCAAAGTTTTGTAGCTTTTACCCTAATTAGCCGCCACAGTTGCAATTTGGTCTCCGAGAGACAAGTGTTTTGTCTCCTCTTCAGCTCACGCACATGACTTGTCACATATATATGCATTAATCCAACTAAACACACAAGCAATGAAAGAGAAACACACTTCCTTCCTTTATATTTGACATAATTCAACCCGAAAGTACTTATGATTTAATTCGGACATCACCCACTGAAGGAAACAAAGCAAGAACCAACACTTTGAACCCAAGACAGAAAGAGAAAAACAAAGTACTAGGAAAACAAAGAACATATAGCTGCGTGGTTCCTTATGAAGCTAGCATCACTTCTTTTTTCTGCCAAATATTTGCTGAATGGTTAATGGTTTGGTTATGACATTGGAAGTGGAGCTGGAAGTAGAAGAGGCTGAAGTGGAGGATGAAGAACTTGCAGTTCCACTTCCACCACTTGGTGGCTTTCGGAAAGGTGATAGAACCTGCTGAATGTCTATCTTTGGGGCCATTTGGATAGTGGAAACAAGATCTTACACAACAGAAGAAGAACAAATGAAACGCTATAACTTTTGCCCTTAATTTGAAGATAAATTGCTCCCATACAATGAAATTATTTATACTATTTGAACTTAAGTTAATGACTGTATGGATCTTTTTTAACTATTATTAATACCACTGGAATCTTTATTTTCTTTGAGAAATTAATTAAAGAAAGATTACATAAATGTAATGAGTCAAACAAAAATAACAAACCACCGGACAAAGATCGATATTATAAAGAAATTGGATTTTAAGCTTAACTCAATCCTACAAAATTGACTTGTAAAGTGAAGTTTGCATTCCACTTATATATTGTGAAATTATTTTATCTTTAGTTAATGTAGGACTTCCAACACACCTTCTTACGCCGAGATATATACATTTCGTGCGTGAATCTAGAAATGGGTGGTCCAATTGCGGCCCAAGATAGCAGGTAAAACAGAATGTCTAAAAAATTTCACTAAGATAGATTTTTTTTTTTCTAAACAATAGTTTTGATACCTTGTTAAAAAATGGATTTTAAGCCTAACTAGGAGATGAATTATGCTTAAAGTCTACTTTCTCGACAAATATTACTTTTAATCAAAAATATTAAAGCAACCGGTTTATAAATTTTCTCTTATATAGTGTTCAAATTTCTTATTTTTTAATATATGTACTTAGATTTCTAACATTTAGTTTGAAATTCTAGGTAAAAGGAAAATGAATATAGATTTTTATAATTAAAATTAGTTTACAAATAAGCTAATATTTAAAAGTTTTATAATATAATAATTTTTAATGGAAAGAAGGAATTTAAAACTCATCCTATATGGTTTCATTTATAATGTGCCATTTAAAATTATTTTACACAATATTGTATTTATTTATTTATTTACTTATAATAAACACATAAATATAATTTTGGTTTAAGATAATCTTTCTTCTTCACAAGGTACGGTTCATTTTCTTAATTTTCGGTACAATGTTCTATTGTTTGTCTTTTCTAGGGTTTCTTCTGCACAACGTTCCACCACTTTCACCATGGTTCTTCCCTTACCGTCTTCTTCACCCAACCACCATTTATATCATATCATTCCTCCCATCTGAAGGTTTATTAGCACTACATTGAAACAGTAAACATAACTTACGATGATATATTTGTTAGGTTTACACATTGGGTTACATTGGAAAAATACAACACCAATAAAACATGAGTCCAATCAGATAAGAAATTGACACTATTTTAAAGTCAAAACCTTAAAACAATGAATTTATAGTCAATGTAAAACTTTGACTCATACTTGAATTCTTAGTAATTGCCTAACTTATCCTTTCGGGGGTGGAGACTCGAGACTCGAAAAACGACCACTCAAGAATCTCTCCCTCTGGTGACTCATGAAAGCGGATACCAATGGAAAGGTTTTTATTTAGCACCGGAAAGCTTGAAAGACAGTAATAACATTGTACATGAGAAAATTAGAAGATGAATAATAATATTGGGGAGGAGAAATAATCTCTTATATTAAAACTACATTTAAATTTTTATTAAAATAAATAAATAATTTCAGAGGACATAGCCACTTAAGATGGTTTCAAAACCTTACGAGGAAGTAACACCCATTTTTATTTTTAATTTGTATAACTAGTTCTAATATATATAAATCTATTTATGCTTTCTATTAAAACTAAGATGTATATAAAAATGTTTGTCCACACATCGTAACTTTATTTGAGTGAGTAGGTATATAAACAGTTATAATACACGAACTTTCACTAAATATATAGTAATTTAAAACATTTGGTTGAACAAGGTAGTTTTGAATCTTAAAATTTAAATTTTTAGTAGTTGATTTAAAGGATGAATAGATGTAAAAGTTCGGTAATGACATATTATTTTTTATTAAAAGAAAAGTTTTTTTTAATGTACACATACTTATATATTATCCACTATATTGCTTGAATTTTAACTTTAATGTTCCAAATTTCAAATTTATAAAACTTTGTTTGCATTTAAAATCGTCTAAAAATCTCCAATAACTTATCTATTTTATCAATTAATTAGTTCCGAAACAAACTATACAAATTTAACAACTAGTTGTAAACCGCAGGAAAAAAAAAATATATGTATACTCTTATTAATCATAGTTTTGTTCTCTTCTTTTTGATAGATAACTTTTATCATTTGAACTTTTACTGGTGTCCAGCTTAAATAACTTCTATCTAATTTTTTTTTGTCAACAAAAAAATAAATTAAATTAAAGAAAGTACTTAAAAGGTGTTTTAATTCTTATATAAACATGCTCTTACTTAACTTTATAAATTAAAGAGACCACTTAAAAGGTGTTTTAACCCTTAGTCACATGATCATAATTGTAATAGCATGAGCAAGGCTAATTGAGATTTCTATATGAACCTTCCTAGGTGTACGAATGAATTTGGTTGAGAGCTTCTTCCAGAACACATTTGTGGGTGTGGTGTGTAAATCTTGGACTACGGGATTTTCGGATTAGTGTAGGTTGTGGCTAATGATTGTGTTCTTTCCTATGAGTCATATTCTCGACCTTTTTGTTGTTTTGGCAAAGCCTTTGTCGGTTTTAAGTTGTTCTGGTTTCATGAAATTGGTTTCTTGGATGTTGATTTTCTTGCATAATGGAGGGTCCTAGTTTGAGAGTTGGTTTAGGTTCACTTTGTCGAACCGATCCATGAATATCTACAAAGATTCTCTTTTTTTCTTCAATGGAAGTTTAGGAGATGAAGTCGTTGGTCAAAACTTAGGTATAGGTGTATCAAATGAATCTATATAGAGTATGTCGGTAGTTATGTGAACTATAAGGATAATTTTCCTAAGTTCGGCCAACACAGTTGACTATATATTCCACATGCTTCCGTAGATTGTTGTTACTCGCCATTTACCAACTCATCGATAATATACAGTGCATGAAAGTTTCTCATGCATAATGAATATCAAATATTCCTACAAGAACGAGATTTTTCTTATAATGTTTTCAAATATTATCGTTAGTCAATTGCTATGCTATTAATCGACTTAATCAACTCTAACATCACACTAAAGATTAATTTAAAAAAGAACTCAAAAAACATAAAATTCTTTTTAATTCTTTTATTAGATAAATATTTTAGTTAAACTATAAAATAAATAAAGTTAACATTGATTTATCGGACATGTATTTTAAATATTTGGATTTATTTAAGTTAATATTGATACTAACTATAAAAAAAACTAAAAAACAATATTAAAAATAAATAATATTGATATTGATTCAAAATAAATAATGTTGACATTGATTTAATTTATTTAAGAGATGTTAACTTTATTTAATTTTAATATTTTATTTATTTAAATTAGTATAAGCTAAACAAATGCTAAATATAAATTAAAAAAACTAAAATAAATAGTGTGAATTTAACCTATACTAACCTTATTTATTTTTAATATATTATATTTATTTAAGTTAACGTTAACTCAATGAACACTAACTATAAAAGAAATTAAAATAAATAAGATTAATAAGAGTTAAGTGAACGCTAACCATCTTTATTTTTTTTAGGCTTAAATACCTTTTTGGTCCCCATTTTCGTAGTGTTTGTGGTTGATGATCTTCATTTTGACAGAATGTTTAAAATGGTCATCATTTTTGCCGAATGTTTAAAATAGTCATCATTTTCGCAATTTGTGTTTTATTTGGTCCTTTTCTATGACATTGTTTAAATCAGTAACTGAGTATTGTACATGTGGCACCATTTGTATTATGTTGCATTGGGGTGTGTTAGGTGTATTGTACAGGTGATTCGTTACTGATTTAAACGGTGTCACAGAAAATAACCAAATAAAACACGAATTGTGAAAATGAGGACCATTTTAAATATTTGGTAAAAATGAGGACCATTTTAAACATTCTGTCAAAATGAGGACCATCCGCAACAAACACTACGAAAATGAGAACGAAAAAGGTATTTAAGCCTTTCTGTTTTAATATTTATAATTATTTAAATTAGTGTGGACTTAGCCAACAATAAGTTATATATTTTGAATCACACACATAAATGTAAACTTATTTATAGGGGTTAGATTCGTGGAAAGTTGTGGAAAGTTGTGGAGGAAGATAGTCAACAAATTTCATGACTCAAATAAAAATGCAAAAGAAAAAAAAGAGATAAAGAAGACAAACACCAAATCATGTTTGTTTGTCGATATTTCATAAATTCTTATTAGGATCATAACCCTAAAGTCATCTAAAGAAATTTATGATTATTTAAAAAGAAAATAATAAGAAAGCAAAAATAAATTGAGAAATGAAAGTTTTAAACTTGACAATATAACTTAAGTTGCAAATGATGAAAGAGTGTGAGACAATTAAAGAATATTCAAACAAATTATTAGATGCTGCTAACAAAATTAAATTATTGGAAAAATAATTGTCCACACAACAAGTGTAGATGAAAATAAATGCAAATTGTCATAAATGTAACCAATTGGAACATGTGAAGGAATTACTTCGTACACTATCATGTGTTATAACTAACAAATTTACAAATGATTCCATTATAGATAGTGATTGTATAAATTCATGACTCATGATTGAGAATTTTTAAAATAGTTTCATAAATCATATATATATATATATATATATATATATATATATATATATATATATATATGTGTGTGTGTGTTAACTGTCATCCTAAGAGTTCTTCTTTTAACCTTTGAACAGAAAAACCAAAAAGCATGTGTATGCATGTATGTTACACATGATTTTTTTACATGTATTTTTCTCTGATAACTCATTAATATTGTTTTCTTCAGTTGAAGTTTGTACAATGATGTTAATCATGGGACATTGTTGAAAATGTGACTACAATAACTGCACACACGATTCAGTTTTTAGTTGTTTATTTTTTCTGTTGCTTTCTTAGGAACATCATCATACATGTATTATGTATACGTGCAAATATGTTGAATCTAATAAAGCATGCATGTCTTGATATCTTGCCAACTGTTTTGAACTTTGGATATTAATATGTTTTGTTTATGATCATGTACGTGCAATTATAACCAGACAACAACAAAGTGAGTTCGCATCAATCATGAAAATGAAACGATCGAATTGATTGCATGAATGAATATATAATAAAAGTATGAGTTTCCACGTTACCTGCCTTAAGTTTTGCTTGCATTGTCCGGTGTCTGTATTCGCAAATATTCGCAAAGTTAACAGTTTTGCAGACAAAAGTGTTGAGATTATAATAAAAAATGTGATTTGGCGTATGAAAATCTTTTGTTTTCACACGTGCAGTTAAACAGTGTATGTGATATGCCTTTTTCATGCTTTTGCTTCTAATCGGAGGAATTTGAATTAAAGACAGTGAAAAAACTGAGGTTGGTGTGAGTTATGTTTTTTTACTGCATAATCCATTAACATGTGCACATGCTATCCTAGAGATGTAGTGCAAATATGGCACATAAAGAGATTGAGTGGGCCAATAATTAGGACATGCAGAAGTTTTGTTTGTTTGAATGGTAGCATGACCAAAAAGGAAGGTTCACATTTTCTTTTCTTCTTTCAAGATCAATGTCACCATTCTCTCTGTATCGCAATCATCGGTGTAGCGTGCTTATTACTGTAATAAAAAAATATCTCTTAACCATTTTTTTTTCAAACAACCTTTCTTTACCGTAAGTAGGATGCATTCACGGTCAATATCACTGTTACAATAATAATAATAATAATAATAATAACAATTATGAGCATAAACACGTTGTGATATCGTGCCTGTATGTACACATGTTATATTATATTCACGGCCAATATTACTGTTACAAAAAATAATAATAATTATTATTATTATTATAAAATCATATATATATATATATATATATATATAATATTGTCAAAACCTCGTTTTTCTTATTATTTTGATCTTTTAAGAAGCTAAAGAAACTCAACATAGCCGAAAAAATGTTAGAGAAATGTGAAACTGTTGCGTTTAACATTTAATACATAATTAGACTTCTAATTTTATTCGAATTTTAAAAAAAACTCCTAATTAACCTTTTATTTGTTCAATTTAGTTTTTTAATTTTTAAAAAATATTTAATTTGATCACTTCTGTTAGACTGGTTAGACCGAAGTTATAACGCTATATTTGTACGTAACGGATGACAATACTTGTTTTCAATTTAGTCATCTTATTTATAATTTTGAATCAATTTGTTTTTTTTAAATAAAAAAAATTAAAGCAATTTGGTCTCTCCCCAATTTAAACCAAATTAGTAATTAAATTTAATTATAATTTATAAAAAACATGTTAAAATATTTTTTAAAAATTTATATATCAAATTACTCCACCTAAATATTTAAATTATTTTTTTTTTTACTTTTTTACATAATAAAAATCCCTATTTAAATTTATAATTTTTTAAAAAAATATTAAAAATATAAATATAAAGTGACACTTATAAATTGTAAACGTCACAAGTATTACTCTATATTTACATTTTGAAAACTTTTAAAATATTATAATTTTAAATAGGGATTCTATTAAGTAAAAGTGTAAAAATAAAAATATTTAAATATTTAAGTAGACTATTTTCATATATAAATTATAATTAAGTTTAATTATTAATTTCGTATAAAATTTTTTGAGAGAACGAAATTACTCTATTTAAAAAAATATCAAATTGAATCAAAATTAAAAATAAAGACATAAATATCATGTGACAAAAATGATTAGATTTAACATTTTTTAAAAGTTAAAGAACTAATTTAACAATTTATTTTTTAAAAAATTCAAATAAGATTTGATGACCAAATTAGGCATTAAACATAACCTAAATAATAGAATTTTATCATCATTTATTATATTGGTATGAGATTAATATTTATATTTTTAAAAAATAATATCACATGCTAATATATATATATATATATATAATATTATTAATGTAGACTTGAAATTATCCACTAATATTAATATATATATATATATATGTATATATATATATATATATATATATATATATATATATTTTA
>Ga0209589_1012201_pt1 | contig 11757 bp, 6 predicted proteins | sample CowpeawhiteBW_FD_187525 | JGI IMG/M metagenome (GOLD analysis project Ga0209589, IMG submission 187525) | Root nodule microbial communities of legume samples collected from California USA - Cow pea white BW (SPAdes) (version 2) | ecosystem: Host-associated > Plants > Roots > Nodule | place: USA...
AAAAAAAAATCACTCAGCTATCTTCTTCTTTCTTCATTTTGTTTTTCTCAAATCTCATCAGAAATCAAAATAACACGAAAAACACTCGAATTGCATGAATCAGTTAAAAAAACACAAGCAATCAGGAATATGCAAAATCACTGGCCACAAATTCCCCTACCAATCATTTTCACCGCTTTACAAAAGAAAAAAAAATCAAATATAGAGGAGAACGTGAGAACAGAAGTCAATTAGCTAGTTAGTTAATTAATAAGGAAACAGCGTGAAAGACCTAGCAGGAAGTCGATTGAAGTGTAGCCATAGCTGATCATCGAAGCCGGGAACGTGCGCCTCCTCGCAATCGGAATCCTGAATCCGCCGCAACACCTCATTGTACACCTCCAGTTTCTGGCGGTGGTGTCGAGGGTGGTTAGCATGCGACAACTGCACCGCTCTGCTCCCGCAGCTCTCAATGTCATGCTCGATCACCATGAACACACGCGATCAACACCACACACAAACACTCAACAACAAGAACAAGAATAAGAAGAAGAAGAAGAAGAAGAATAACCGAGAGAGAGAGAGAGAGAGAGAGAGAAAGGGGATCGTGAATCGAAGAAGAAGCGGAGAAGGAAAACGCGAGAAAGGGAAGGGAAGGGGAAAGACGATGGAGATTCAGTTGACGGAAAACTCTTTTTGAGTCTCTTTTATTTTAATCTTGTTGGGTTCTCTTTCCAGGTACTAATGAGTGTTTTTGCTTCGGCGCTGAGTGTTTGTTCCCAGCTATCCACGTCAGAGTGGGCCCCGCATTCCGCCCAAAGTGGGCACACACAGCAAATTGAAACTTTGCTCATTGGATAATTAAATATTTCTTTCCCGCATCTCCTCTCCGAATAAATCAAGATGCTTTTTTTTCTCTTTTATTGTGGACTAAATAAAATAATAATAAACACAATCAAATTTATAAAATGGGGTGAAAAATAAGTAAATTAAAAAATAAAATAATGGGCCCACAGGGACTCTGTCTATGGTTTATTCGGGAATATGGGCTTTTTTTGTAATCCTTAATCCTTATCCTCTCGGATTAAAAATTCTGGGCCTACCAAACCATAGAAGCTTCTTTTTTTTATTGCACTACTATTAGCTTAGGGTCGTTGAGAGAGCACGATCTGTATAATGGGAAGAATAAAAGCAAACAAAATTAAATAACAAGAGGTTAGGAATCTGATGTAATGTACCTTTCTCGGAGGGATTTTTCTTTTAATTTAAGTGTTTTTTATCTGGATAATTTTCTTTAAAAAAACATAAATCATAAATTTATTAAAATAATCAAATATATACCAAGAAGTTACTATATATTCCTGAAAAATAAAATCGGAAAGGATGTTTTTGGAATGAAATCGAGAAGGTGACAATTAGCAATGCTTTTTATAGGTAAACTAATTAATAAACATTTTTAGTAATATTAGAGTTTAGCACTTCTGGAAAAAAAGTTAAAAAATTTAAATAATTGAAGATAATGTTTTGCTTATGTACATTACCTTATATGTTTTCCAACCACCACAACTTTCTTATGTTGTTAGGGTTATTACATCTGAAATATTTTCTATTTTAGACCTTAAACTAACCTTTATTATAACTTTACAGTGAGATTAAACTTCATAGCACACTAACAAAATGCTCCCTGAAGAATAAAATATATCTGTAAAAGACATTGTCAAATCACATAATTCACCTGTCTAAGAATAACTGCTGATATAAAAAAATCTAAGAATAACTTTTCGAAGCTTTGAAATGAACATACTTTACATTCATTCCTTGATCAGAAAAAACACTTCAAAGAAAACTTCTTTTCTTACCATGCTTCTTCTAGAAGGAAAGTCCACTTCCGAAATGAATTATTATTTGGGTTAAAAAAAAATTTTCATTAAGTGAATTTTGGAATCAATTTTTTTTCTAAATTTTATATTAATTTAGTCATTTATCTTTAGAAATGTGTAGATTTAGTCTTTCTTATCGAATTTTGACAAATTTATTTAATATTTTAAACACATCTTATGATAATATTTGAGTTAACATTAAAGTGAAAATGTGTTAAATGGTATAAACAATTCAAATACTATCATGAAATGGGCTTGAAACGTCAGATAAATTTAACAAAATTTGATTAAAAGGACTAAATTCACGCATTTTTAGAGATGAATGACTAAATTGGTCGAAAGTTTTGAGAATGGACTAATTCTAAATTTCACTAACTTGAGAGACTAAAAACATATTTAACCCTTATTATTTTACTATTCTTTTTTTTATATATATATAATTATTTTACTTTTATACGACTTTCAAATGGTTGTTAAACAAGTTTTTTACTTGCAGCAACATTTCATTTGTATTGAGCGATGGCTGATAATTTGTATTTAATTGAAAAAGGACAGAAAATTAGGTTTGAAACATTTGTAGCTATCATCATTGTTATGCATGGGGCATGTTTGGTGCAGTAGAAGAATATTGAAAATTTTGTTGGTGAGAATTTGAGTGTATATAGAGAGAGGGTAGGTTTGACATGGTCAAAAATGACTCTACACACATGGTAGGAGCCAAATTCAGGTGTAGAAATGGGGAAAAAACATTGAAAATAAAAGTCAGCTCTGTCTGCATGCATGCATGCTGAGCAAATTACAGGGTTGGCAACAATAGTTTTTAACTGAAAAACTATGAAGCCATCAAAGGTGGAACAAAAAATAATGCAGATGGGGAGGGAGGGGAAGGTCAGAATATCTCTACACAATAGAATTGAAACGAAATTTTGATAATCGATTAAAATTTATAATTCTGAACCAGTTTTTTATTATAATTGTACTGAAATCAAAATTTTAAAAAATGGTTAGAAATTAGTTTAAGTTTCAAGCATTTCATAAGCACCGGCTCAAAAGTAAACCGAATAAGGTTTCCAACAAAATAAAGCTTAAAAAAAATAGTATTATTATTTATTTTTTAAATTAATTATAAAATTATGTTTAAGAAAAAATATAGTAATAATATTGAATTATAATTTTGTTTATAAATAAGATAATTATTAGTCATTTTTATTCTTTTATAATTAATTATGATTATGTTTTATATTTATATCTCTTTGTGACTTCTCTCATATCTCATTACTTTATTCTATTATATAGTCCTTTGTTGAGGGTATTGACATATTACATTTATTGAATCTCATATTGTCTATGTCTACCAATATTTATCCTCATTTATGGTTAGTAGGTTTTTATAATTAATTATGATTACGTTTTATACTTATATCTCTTTGTGACTTCTCTCATATCTCATTACTTTCTTCTATTCTATAGTCCTTTTGTTGAAGGTGTTAACATATTACATTTATTGAATCTCATATTGTCTATGTCTACCAATATTTATCCTTATACAGTACACCCATTTTCTTGGGATTGTAGTTCAATTCTATGATTTTTATTTTGCTTGTTGAATTTACATTAGGATTCAAATTACTCAATTTTGTTTTTTGGTATTTTTAATTTTACGAATTTTGAGAGTTTTTCTGTATATATCTTAATGAGGAGCTGAAAATTTCTACACAACTATTAATTAACGTCTTTCAATTAATATCTTAATGATGAGATACAATAATATTAACGTCTTTCAATTGGTTAACAGAAAAAGATAAAAGGGACACAACTTAAAAATATAAAAATTGAGTGTTAAATAGATCAAAATATTTATTAAGGACTTAATGAGAAAAACTTGAATTTAACATAAAATGCTTAAAACTTAATTAAATATATTTTAAAATAGTTTTTGTTAAAATTCTATTGAGTATTAAAAGAAAAATACACTTTTTAATTAATTTTTTCATTTATTTTTTCAAGTGATATAACTATTACATGTCATTCTATCATCTTATTTATTTGTATTCACAAATTAAAGAAAGTAATCACATCAATTAATTAAAAAATAAAAAAGTAAAAACTTAATTAAAAAATATATAACTTTTAAATATTTATCTAATAAAAAAAAGTAATAAAATTTAAAAAACACTTAAATTTATAAAAAATCTAAGAATTAATTAAGTATATTATTATCTATATTTTAAAGTGCGTTCACTTCGTGTTTTCGTTTGACCCCATTTTATTAATCTGCCACCAACAAACATTTTTCAGAGTTATTTATTCGCTAATTATCCTCACACTTATCACATTGCAAATGTATTAATATAAACTTAAGATTTTCTCTCTTGTCACGATAACAATAAGTACATACATACTATTTAAACCCAATAATAGGTATTATGGGAGTTTTATATTTAAACCCAATAAGTGCATGCATACTATTTACACCCAATAGGTACTATAAAAATAAATTATTTTTCTACAATATGTGGTTCAAAAAGAAAAGATAACGTGATCGTGATCTTTCATTTTTTTATCATTTTCGTGACTGTGATCTTATCGCAAAGGTCCTTCAGCAATATCCTTCTACTACAATATTGGAGCAGAAACTTTATTAATTGAAAGGCATGTATCATGTGAATGTCCATTTGGATCCTAGTCTCACCAACCAACAATTTCAACACCAACAACTAATGTCCACTACTAGGATCACCCCTCATTTTTTTAATATATATTATTATAGAAAATCTTTTCATATATGGCCTTATTATAATTATTAATATATGATTTGATCTCTTCAATAGTAATTTTTTTTGTTTAATTTTTTTTATTGGTGGGATTTTTTTACATATAATTTAGAACAAGTACAAAAATTGTGTTGGGTTCAATTGGGCCTACACCTCTGGTCCACATCAAACTATGGAGGTACAAAAAGAAGAATGAAGTCGATGAAGAAACAACTTAGACCCAGAACTATAGTCTTGTTCTGATTAACACCAAGAAAGTTGATAAACTGACCATTACTATCTACATAACGCAATTCAATAATTTAACAATTCAATCATTCAATAATTCCAATTTATCTAAATCCTAAATATTATGACATTTTATAATATATAATTTATAACTCTTAAAACAGTTAAGAACGATTAATATCTAATTAGGATTAGTTTTAGCTATTACAAATATCCATTAATTTACATGTATAATTTGAATTCTTTTTAATTGTTTCAATTACATCTACCGGGTTAGTCAATTTATATTAAAAACTTTGACAAACACCTTGCATTTTCCGTATATGGCATTGTCCATCATCTTAACTTAAAAGAAAAAACTAAAAAAGAAATTAATAATCTGCATAGACTCTGCAACTATACTAAAATCAATGAAGCACGGTTCTTCTTTCACCTCATAAAAGTTTTCACACACTTTTTTTATGATAAACAATCTAAAATCCAAACTTACTGTGCATTTAATTTTAGAATTTCATTTATATTTCTCGAACATCAAAATATATTTATATCATTGATATTTGAATTGATTTATAGAATATAATTAAACAATATATATTCTACCTAAAATATAAAAACATAATATAAAATAATTAATGAATAATATTGCAAAGATAACACGAATCACACCAAAGAAAAAATAACATTATTATATTCAGAAAAAATAAAAAATTAATACAAATAAAATTTCATGAAAAAAAAAATAGAAATAACAGTTATTGTAACAACTACCAAAGATAATAATACAAAGTAAAAGTAAATACAATTTAAAAAAAATACATATTGAGTTTATTATAGAATATAAATATATACTTTTTTTACCAAAAAATTATTTTAAAATATAAAAAGTACAGTGTAAATCAGTTACAAATAATATCCATCCGATCTCAAAACAATTATCCTGTACACAAATGTTCATTCTCAAATATAAAATACAATACACTTTAATCATGAATAGTGAAATGTTATAAAGATATTCAGAAACAACTTGTATTATTCTATAACACCGTTATAATATTAGCTAAAAAAAGTTCTGCGGATAAAGTAATTCTCTTTCAATAAAATTTATGTGATTTTTTGTTTTTTTCATTATAGGTGTACAGTTGAAAGAAAATACACAACACAGTGAAATATTTGTTAAAATACACCCGTACGTGTATATATATAGATTAGTCCCACCTTTTTCTCTTTTATAAAAGAAAAAATATCACTATTTATGATACATAAATGTAACATCGTAATATGAGTAAAAAAATTACATTTATGTTAAACCCTCCATTGCTAACATCATAAATTGAATTTTAAATGAAAAAATAAATTAATGCATTAAATGTTTTAGAAACATTGAGAAGTGAAATAAGTTATATTGTAGCTTTTAATATAATATTAATTACTTTTATCCATTTATACTTTCAATAAAATGAGATAATAAATAACAAAAATTAACACAAAAACATTTAATGTTTTAAAAGCATAAACGTCGAAAAGTGAAATAAATATGTTAGCTTTTAATGTAATATTAATTACTTTTATCTATTTATACTTTCAATAAAATGATACAATAAATAACAAAAATTAAACACAGAAATATTTAATGTTTTAAAAACATAAACGTCGAGAAGTGAAATAACTATGTTATCTTTTAATATAATATTAATTACTTTCAATAAAACAAATAATAAACAACCAAAATTATAAAAATTTTAATAAGGATAACATTAATTAAAATAAAAAACTCTTTTGTCCATTCATCAGTTTGTTTTTAGCTTCTATAAAATAAATCTAGATTGACATATAATAGTTGAAATGTAATAAAAATAAATTTTTTAAACCAGTTTGATGTGGAGTTGCGTCAATATAATGAGAGGATCACAGTATCCAACAACAACAAATTTATAAAAATCTGAAGAAAAAAAAAGCCTTTTGAAGCTGGTTACGGTTAAGAACCAGGAATGAAAAAATAAGAAAAACAGTACAATACAAAACACAGAAAACAAAAAAAAATACAAATGACAAAAAGTTACTCCCTCCGTAACAATACATTATCGTAACAATACATTATCGTAAACAAAATGTAAAATTAGCAAAAGAAATGGTAGTGATCATTTAAACAAATACTTTTCCACTATAAAATGAATTTTTCTCTGTCTATTAAGCCAACATTGATATGTAGCGGATTCACATGTAACAAACAAAGAATTGAAAGCAGCGAAAGGGAGTTAACTACCTCCGTATTTGTGTTTGACCTTGTACCAGACAAGAAAAGATGAAATAGCATTGAGATATTGGCACGGCTCAATCAAAACCTCAAAATAAAAAAAAAAATTTAAGGTTTGAATGAGCCGAGACAATAGCACAATAGCTACATCATAGAAAAGTAATTATGTTTGTTCGATGAAATCGTTCGATCGAAGGAGGGTTTTATAGTAGAATGTGTGGGGAGAGTGTTTAAGAGACTCTGAAAATGGCATTTAAAGGCCCCGACTACCAAAGCAAAAAGCAGCGACAGAGCATTAAAACGCCTTACCGTTGTTTTCCATTTCTTAACCCAAAACATAACGCTTTTAATGTTGTTTCACAACCGTTGTTTTCAACTTCAGATTGAATTCTTGATTTTATCCGAACTTTTTTCTTCCACCGTCTCAACTGTTTTGTCAGAACCTAAGCATTTTTTTCTTTCTATCTACCTTTCTTCCCTTTAAAAAAACTAATATTTATACTGAAAACAATAATTTTATTTAATTTCTTTATTATCTAGACCCTAATGCTTATCCAGATAGTTTTTTATTTATTTTTTTCTCTAAAATAACCTCCAATCCAACTTTTATTTAATTTATCTATAACAATTAATAGTAAGATTAGATTTATTAACTAATTTTTATACAATTTTCTTTTTCTTTTTCTTTTTTTTATCTTTATCTTCTTAATAAATTTTTAGTTCCTATTGTTATGTAATTGTTAATAAAAATTAAAATATTTAATAACTAATTTGTATTTTATTTAAAAATTACGTGTTTTTTATCATATAATTATAACATTATAAAAAATAACTACAGATAACTGTATAGTTACATATACAATTTTGTACAATTTTAATGTAAATTTTGATAACATAAACGGTTTTATTTTTATAATTATTCTTTTATTATAATCTTTTTACCGTAAAAAATAAGTAATATTTATAGTTTATCTCAAAATAGTTAATATTTAATTTCTGATATACTAGTATTAATATTTTTTTCAATATAAATTTTTTGTTCTTTCACTTTCAATGCAAATTGGAATTAGCATTCTCTCTTCAAAATCTTGGTCAAATTTAGTGACTCGACTTTAGAAATGTGTAAATTTAGTTTTTCTCAACAAAATTTTTCTTTTAACAAAATTTTACTAAGTTTATTTGATATTTCAAACGCAGTTCTCGATCGACTACCATTAAAGCAGAAATGTATCAAATGGTGTAAACAACTCAAATGTATCATGAAACACATTTAAAATATTAAATAAACTTGACAAGGATTGGTTAAAAAGATAAATCCACACATTTTTAAAATTGAGACACTAAATTGAGTCAAAATTTTGAAAATAAAATAATTTTAATTTTTACTAAATTTTAAAAGACTAAAACATGTTTAACTTTTTAAATTATTTTAAAGTCAAAATTCATTTTATTCAAACAAAAAATTTATGATATTGATGAGAATATTTGAGTGACGAAGAAGAACACTCTTTTATGATATATATATATATATATATATATATATATATATATATATATATATATATATATATATATATATAACTTTTAATTCATTTTATCATGTAAATATCTTTTGTCATCATAACATTTAGCATTAAGTATATGATAATGGTGAAAATATTTAACTAACCAAGAAGGACATTTTCACTTTCACATATAATTATTAATGTTGCATAGACAATATAATAATTAAACACTTTGCTTCTCACAATTTTTTGGATTATTACAAGTACTATAGTAAAATAAATGAAAAGACTTTTCTCCAGGAACAATACAATTATACATGACGATGAAAAACAAAGGTACTGATAATTATAAAATGGTTAAATAAGTTTTTTTTTATCGAATATCGTTATATATTCTTTATCCAATATTATTTAAGTATTGGTTACTATATAATTTAATGTGATTAGGTTTAAAATATCAGTGCATCCGATTTTTTTTTATTAAATCCATTATTATTATCAAAATTTTATTTTTGAAAATAAAAAAATAAACTTTATTAGTTAAAGATAAATAAAACAAGAAAATTGCATATTATTAACATGTATAATCCATTATTAACAACGTAAATTTGTCATAAAATTATGTTCACGAACCAAATGATGGTTAAAAATTCGTCAATGAAGTGGTTGTCGGTAAACTTTTATGGCAGTTGGAGAAATTGATTGATAATTATTGATGACCATGAATCCGTCGATAAATATACATCAATTACTATCAGATTTTGACCGTTAGTAACATCTGTTGATAAAATATGCGAATGAGTCTCCTCCTTCCCTCTCTTATGTTTTTTCTTCATTTCTTCATCTTCTTCCTCCTCGTCACTGTAATGTCACCACTGCCACCTCCAACTCCTTCTTCTCTCATTCCAATTTGTCTTCCTCTTCCTCCACCTCATTTTCTATCTCCAACAACCACCACCATGTCATCGTCGTGCCTTCATGTCACCATCAAGCCACCATCGCTTCACATATAGTCATCCCCATGTCACACCACCTTCTCCTCCACTTATCTTATTTTTCTTCTCCTCTTCTTCTTACCCATCTCCCTTTAATATATAAAAAACTTCATCAAATTGAACGATAAAATTGTCGCCCAAATTGCTGACAAATTTACCAACAAATTGAGACTACTAGTACTTGTAATGTTAAGTTATTGAAGAAAACATTCATTGATAATATGAATTGTAATTTATCGATAGACGATATTAATTTTTTTCCTCGATAATTATAATGATAAGTTATCGACAAAAATATCTTATAATTTATCAGTGATATTTTCAACAAATATTACAATTTGATACTTTCACAAATAAATCAAATTGTGAAATTTGTGACAAAAAATCGCTAACAATATTTGAGTTTACCAACTTGATTGTCACGTGTAATAATAATTTGGTAATTAAAATAATTAAGAGAATGCTTGTAGTAAATGCAATTGAAGAAGTAAAAGAAGAAATCACTTAATAATGAATAAATATAACATGCAGTTCATTTATTGATTACATTAAGAAAAAGTAATTGAATTATCTTTCAATTTAAAAAAATAAATGTATAATTTGTAAAATGACTATTAATGTAGTATAATTCGATAATTAAGAAAATAATTACAGAGAGTAAGAAGCCTATATCAAGTTGCTTCTTAAATATTATGAGTTCAATTTAATTTAATCAATATATACAAAAATGAAAAGAGTAGACTATGTATAAAGTGAGTAAAATTGGATTGAGAATTAAATAATTAAATTTTTTTCTTGTTTAGGGGAGACAACCTTAAATGCCTTGTTTATTATATAGAGGGAATAGTCGTTATCGTCATTCTACAATGACAGAGAAAATTTTAAATTTAAAATATTTCTAATTTTAAGATGATTATAGACGTATTTAACCTTTAGGAAAACAAAAATACTTCAACAAATATTTAATTTTGTTTAATTAATTATTTTTATTATAATCAATATCTATATACACATAAAAAAGAATATTCTCTTTTATGTTCATATTTATTTTTTCAATTTTATTTTTAAATTAAAATAATTAATTTATTAATATTATTTTTTATTTTAAAATTAAATTAATTGTTTTATTAATATTCTATTTTTAAGTAAACGTTCGTTTAAATGTAACTATTTCTTCGATTTGATATTTTTTTTTTAACTTTACTGTTATTTTAATTCTTAAAAAGTTAACTACAAAATAAATAAAAACTACTTAAAAAATTATAAAAATTATTTATATTTAATTATATAATTATAATATAACAATCATAATAATTTTATTCATTAATAGAAAAAAGAACAAACATATATGCATATGCATATGTTTCTATTAATAACTTAACAATTATGAATTATTTTAATTTAAGTCATCAATCTAAACATCAAAAAGATCATATTGATAAATTAATACTTAGCATTAGTCATCCTTACTCAAGACAAAACTTTAGATTGATTTATCTTTTAAACAACATCTTTTCTAAAATATCTTATGAAAATAAGGAAGTATAGGGTAAACAAATTCCCACTCTTGTAAATATATTAACTAATTAATCAATAAACATCAAACATTAAACAAAAACTATAGATGTTGTTAATTAGTTAATGATTTTAAGATGTAACATGTGGTGTTGAAAAAATATATTTAAAAGTCATGAAATTCAGGTAATAAAAATGTAAAATTGTAAATTCAGCTAATTAAAAATTTTGAATTAAAGTTTTTATTTTGAAGAATGATTTTTTATCTTAATTGTAGCATTTACATGTAATAAAGTTTGAAAAGTATTTTTATATAATTTTTTGAAATCTAAATTTAAAAAATGTATCTTTCAAAATTGGACTAAATATAAAATTAATTCAAACCCATATTTTTTTTGCCTATTTAAAATATGAGGACGTCATTTTCTCATAAGTAAGGTTAAATTTGTTTATTTTATTGGATAAAAAATATAGATCGAAGTCTTAAAATATACAGATAAGGAATTACATGGTTAGCAACTTTCCTTAAAAAAATTATAGTTGGCAAAATAAGGATTTTCTCATTAATTTGGTGAGCAAGTTGATATTTATTTACTTTTCTTTCCTTCGACGATTTTTTTTTTTTTT
>Ga0209589_1012203_pt1 | contig 11754 bp, 7 predicted proteins | sample CowpeawhiteBW_FD_187525 | JGI IMG/M metagenome (GOLD analysis project Ga0209589, IMG submission 187525) | Root nodule microbial communities of legume samples collected from California USA - Cow pea white BW (SPAdes) (version 2) | ecosystem: Host-associated > Plants > Roots > Nodule | place: USA...
TCTGTAGTGTCAGTGTCAGTCTGGTTCCACGGTGTTTTTTTTTATCTTTCCAACAAGATAGGTGTGGAGTTCTTTACTAAGACTTTTATACGAAATTATTTAAATCATGTTTGGATTTTTTTTTTTTGAGTTTTACTAAAATATTAATATTATATTTAACTTTTTATTTGTCAAAATTAAGTAATCTTCCAGTTCACATAATATTATTACTATGATTGACAGATAAAAATATTTAATAAACATAAAATTCGAGTAAAAGAGTCATATTATAATAACTTTCCTAAAATTAAGGAAAAGATAATATATTTATATTTCAGTAAAAACATTATTTAAACATAATATATTATCATATTATTGAAAACCATTAACCAATATTTTTAAATAAATAATGCTCAAATTATAATTTAATTATAAGAAATGAATGTTAACATTATTTACACACTGTTCATGAATTAAAGTTGTTTAATTTAAAAACACAATGATAGATTAAATAGATAGTTACATATTTACAAGAGACTAAAATTGTACGTTAATGAAAAAAAAAAGATATAGGTGGATTTAAATTCAGAATTTAAAATGAATCTATTTTAGTTCGAGGTTGATTAAATTTTAAATATATATATATATATATATATATATATATATATATATATAATATTATAAAAAGTGAAATCTATAATCTACTTGATCTGCGAATATATAAACTCTTTATCATCCTACTCATAGTCTTGATTTTAACTATCTTAATAACAACACTTAATATAACCAGATTTTATTATTAAAAAAATACAATCGTATCTTTATTATTTAAGGATCAATTATAAATTAGTAATTAGCATTGGTTATTATTTATGGATATAGTTATATCTCCATTGTTCAAAATAATGATTTAACTAGATCCCTATGATTTAGAAATATTTTCAATTTTTTTTTCATATTTTAAAAATATTTATGTAAATATTATATATATAATTATACATAATTATAATACTTGAAAATATTTATATAAATTAATTGTTTATTTAAATATTATAAAATAATAAGTATTTGTATTATTATTATTATCTATAATATTGATATTATTATTATTAGGGTTAAATATGATTTGATTCTTCAACCTTTAGTGAAAATTGAAATTAGTCCTTCTGAAAACTTTGAAACTTTGAACCAATTTAGATCCTCATCTTTATAAATGCATGGATGTAGTCCTTTAAACAATTTTTTTAAGTTTACTTGACATTTAAAAACGCATTTATCATTTAACATTGAAGAGAAAAATATGTCAAACGAGGTAAACAAACTAAAATACTATAATAAAAAATGTGTTTGAAACGTCAAATAAACTTAATAAAATTTGCTTAAAAGGACTAAATCCACGCATTTACAGAGTTGAAGGACTAAATTGGTTCAAGATTTCCAAAATAGACTAAATCAAATTTTCGCTCAAAATTAAAGAATCAAAAACATATTTAACCCTTATTATTATTATCAGTATAATATTATTGTATGTATCGTCATTAATATTGATATTAACATTATTATTATTATTATTATTATTATTATTATTATTATTATTATTATAATTGTTATTATTATTATTATTATTTAAAATTATTGTTATTAGGATTAGAATTAGCATTATCATTATTGGTATATTATTTCAATTAATCATAACAATAGTATTATTATTAATATTTGTAGTTTTATTATTATTATTATTATTATTATTATTATTATTATTATTATTATTATTGTTATTATTATTATTTTTATTATTTTTATTTTTATTATTATTATTATTATTATTAGTATTATAATTATTATTAGTATTGTTACTATTAGTATTATTATTACTATTATTAAACAAATGCTTCTTTGACGTTCATCTCTGGTTTAAATTGTTTATAGGTATATATTTATATATGCTTCTATTGAAAAATTTAAACATCAATTTTATGTTGTATTGTATAATATGCCTACATCTTAATTTAAAACATGTATATACATTTCATTTTAATATAATTTATAATTCAGAAATTTAATTATAAATTTTAATTTTATTTAATATATTATATAAAAAGTACTCATAATTGATTACTTATCTTTTTCTCATATTATTAAAATTTTTATACAAAAATTACTCATAATTATTTATTTAAATATAAGAATATTACATTAATATTTTAATATAAATTAAAATAAAAATATTTTTTTTTCAAATATAATAAAAGTGTTCCCACTACGTGTTTTTTTGTTTTCAAGAGGTGTGGAATGAAATAAAGTATGTATATTTGAAAGATTTTGTCACTAGGAAAAGTTTTCACACTATGTTCTTTTTGTTTCCTAGATATAAAGTTGGGTGAGGAATCGAAGGACTTGAAATATGGTGGATTGTTGTATCATAGGTTTTTCTTTGCAACTTCAATGGAGTTTCAACATGATTTACATTAGTATTATTACTATAATCATTGTTTGTATTTTATTATTATTAATATAATTATGATTATTGTTGTTATTATTATCAACATTAAAATTATAATTAGCCTTATTAATATTATTATTAGTATTATTAATATTGTTATTAGTAAAAAACTAACATGTTTAAACTATTCTTATATATCATTAATTGTACATGGTCTTAGAAATATTAAGAGATGTTTCAAGAAGCCAACATAGCAAAAGTTATATAGATAATGCTGATAGTTAAATTAGGATTACGTATTTGATTCTATTTAAATTTTTATTTTAATATTTATAAATTTGTAAATTAATTTTAAATTTAATAATTAATTTTTGCTACAATATTTTTATTTAAATTTAATAGTAAATTATATAAAATTATAGTCTCAAATAAAATATCATTATGAAATTCTATTTCATTTATTATCACATGGAATATTTGTTAAAGTAAAAAATAAACAATAACAGAATCATGGCAAAATACACTAAAGTCATGATAGAGAAAAACAAAAATAAAAAATCTTACACTTTATTCAAGATTAACTTATCACAATAATTTCTTCACACTAAAAATATGAAAGATTTTAGACTGCATTTCCATGATAATATGCAAACACATGGGTCATTCCTCCCTAATAATCCAAAGCACAATTCATTGATCGGAGAAAGTTTAACAAAACAAAAATGAGTCACACTCAAGCCAAATTCCCTTAACTCCCACACTCTCAACATGTTTCGGTGCATATAAATTGCATTCATGAATTCATCACAAATCAACCCATCAATCATGATCATGTAACTGTGGGTTCATTCTTGAAGGCATGCACTAAAGTTGGCTAGGAGTTTTTTTTCTCCTAAATCACTACTTTTACTTTACTTTACTATTAATATATTTAACATTAAAGTGTTGTTTTCATTATACTTTAGTGTGGATCTATTTAATTTAAAAAATATTTTATAGAGCATGCATAATGAAAGATACAAATCTGAATTGAAGGTCTAATTATAACACAATAAAGTGTATTTGAATTTCGTAATAGAATTTTTTTACTAAGAAAAGTGACAAAGTCACATGTTTTTTAAAATTATCATATTTTCCTGACGTTATAGCTAATAATTATAGCTAAAAATAGATATGGATGTAAAATGTCTTTTCTTTTACGAGATAAAAATTGACCAAAGAAATTTTTCTGATATTTGATTGACCAGAAAATTTTTCTTAGGATTATCACAAGCTTTAGATACAAAGGAGCTAACTTTAATTTATCTAATATAATCATAAAATAATTTCATAGACTAAGACATATAATTAAATTACAAATTATATACATGTATGTGTGCACATAACTAACATTCATTCTTTGATTATATATTAAAAAAAATATCATATTATTTATAATTATATTAATTTTCTTAATATAATTTTAAAAACAATAATAACTGTACATATGATATGTCTCAATACCAGTCACTACTTATTATTATTAGTTATATTACATTAGTATTATTATGAACATTATTATTAAAAAAAAATTGTTATTATTTTTCTGAAATAAATATTATTTATTTTCAATTTATTTATTAGCAAGAATACTTGTGTTTAGTTATTGAATTGGTTTCATACTATTATTCTTTTTTACTGGATCCATATTATTATTATTATTATTTGAATTGTTATTATTATAATTATAATTATAATTATTAGTGTTAATATTAATATTAATAAATATTTAGAATTATTACTTTTATTATTAATATTAATGTTGTAAGGCCCAATTGTTTCTGCCCATCTTATTTTAGAGGCTACCCAATCTTTTGGGCCTAAATGGGGTTGGCCCAATTCAATTTTTGACCTAAGATACCCTAAAACCCTAACTTGTAACTACTCTTCATAAAAACAGATTCCACACATCTCTTAGAGCAGCTGTCGTCCTCCTCTGCTAGGGTTTGGAGTCGTCATAGCTTAGCAAGCTCAGCCTCATTCTTCCGTTCCGCGTAACTCCCTCCCAACTCAAGCTCTATGTTCATTTTGTCTCTTCCGTATGTTCTCAGTTAGAGCTTTCTAATGAGCTCGTTTTTGGAACTTGTCCTACCATTTTTCAGCTTGCGAAACTGTCCTTTGAGCTACTGTCCTTCACTGTTCGAGTATCAAAGCCTTAGCTAACGTTTCCAGGTACGAGAAGCTAGGGTTCACCTTTTCTTTTGAGATATGCTATTTATACCACTATTTTACCGTTTGAAATATGTTGGTATGCTGTTGTGAATCTGTGTGTGATAATATTGAACCCTTGGTGAATCTGTTGGGTGTTTGTGCACGAGAGAACAGTGGTGAACACTGGTTTTCTCGCCCAAGCGAGCATGGCTCGCCTAGGCGAGATCAACAAAGGCTCACCCAAGACATTTCATGCAAGCGCTCGCTCAGGTGACCCACGTTGCTCCTGAGCGAGCGAGCATCTCGCCCAAGCGAGAGGGGTCTCGCCTAAGCGAGAGGGGTCTCGCCTAAGCGAGATCCCGTGTGAGCTACTGTTCCCCCTTTTTTGAGCCCTCGCCTAGGTGAAGGGGGCTCGCCTGAGCGAGACCCTTCAGCCTGAGCGAGGTGCTGGGTGAGGCAGTGCGAGTTGTGATTGTTTTCTTAACTTTGTATGAATAATGCTTGATTGGTTATAAGTATTGAGTTGAAAATATGAGATAAATGAGTATGTATGAGTGGTGCAAGTCATGAGTTGTGAATAATGGGTTGATATGAGCTTAGCATGAGACTTTAATGAAATGGTTGGTATTAAAGAGGCATGATAATGAGATGAGTTGGAAATCCTTTATGCGTGGATGGTTTATGATGAGTTGAAATGAGTTGGGCCTGGAACATGAAAGGTGTTGGCTTTAAAGGGTAATATGGTGAAAGCATACATGCATAGTGAATTGACTGTGTGATTATGATCGGTCTGTGTCAGTGTGTAATTCCTTGGGGTCTCTAGGTGAGACTTTCTGGGTCACGCTTTAGTGGTCGGGACGTAATTTCATGGTCCCTGTTAGTGGGTGTCCATGGTGGTGCCCCATTTGTATAACTGGGTAAGGAATCAAGGTAAGGTTGCATCTTGACACTCTAAGGAGTCAGTTAGTCTCACCTAAAGCGGATTGACTCCTATAGTGAGAGTAGCAGGAGGCCTGAAATTCATTAAGGGCTAATCTTGTGGTGAGGGAAATTGATTCATCGTAACACTTGTAACACATAGCTCGGGGGTGAGCAGAGGTATCCACCACAAGTGCAAGCATCCGCTGAATCCGACCAGGTTATATATATCCGGGTGAGTTGAGTCGTCTCTTAGTGTATTGCCTGAGAAGTCATAATTGTTGACAGTTGTAACCAAAAACTAGTTCCAGTTTCAGTTTTTGTTTCTGTTAGAAACAGAGCAAACTAACAGCATATAAATACTTGCTTCAGTTTCATGTACTAGTTAGATACACACGCATATTCAATAAAAAAGCGATTTTACCTTCTCTTTGTAAGCATCTTTCCCTTGCTGTTTTCTTTCTTCTTCATTATTCCAGTTTGGACGAAAGCTGGTGCGTGTCTTGCAAATAGAAAAGAAATAGTGAATGAGTGAGAAATAGAGAAACATGGCTATCAAAGAGAGAGTTAGAAGAAGGAAGTCTCAGCTTGACGGTGGAGTGGAGAAGAAGCTTCGAACGGAAGCTTAGTGTGAAGCAGAGAGTGAAGAGAGAGAACGAAGAAAAGGAGAAAGAGGGTAGGTGAGAAAAATGTGTACGCGTGTGGTGTGGAAGCATCAGGAGAGAAAGTGAGAAAAGCAGTGGAGTGGGTCTGCGTAATTGTTGTTAAGGCCCAACAGAGTGGTATCTAGAGCAAGGTTCAAGAAAGGGAATCTTGGGAATATTGTTGTGTGCTCTACTCATGGCTAGTGGAGGTTTGATCCCGGGAAGCTTACTCGTATTTAATGGAAAGGGCTATGATGATTGGTGTGTAAAGATGGACGTTATTCTTGGATTTCAAGAAATTGATGAGGTTGTGAAAGTGGGTTTCAAAGAACCACCCAAGAATGCTGATGAAGAAGTCAAGAAAACATACAAAGAGATGAAGAAGTTGGACTGCAAGGCTCGTGTATTGCTGCATCAATGTGTTGTTGCCCCTATCTTTCAGAAAATCTCAAAAGTTGTTACAACAAAAGAGGTTTGGGAGATCTTACAAAATGGGTATGGAAATTCTGGGAAAATGAAGAAGGTGAAACTGCAATCCTTGAGAAGGCAATATGAACTTCTCTCTATGACAGAAAAGGAGACTGTGGCAGAGTATTTTGACAGATTGCAGGTGATCACCAATGCCATGAGAGCGTGTGATGAGAACATAGAAGACAACAGAATTGTAGAAAAAGTTTTGAGGACTTTAACTCCACGGTTTGACCACGTTGTGGTGGCCATAGAAGAGTCAAGGGATATTGATGTTATGACAATAAAAGAACTGCAAAACTCTCTAGAAGCACATGAACAGAGAGTGAATGAAAGGAAGAATGGTGAGAAGGTGACTAAACAGGCTCTACAGGCCAAGGTGAGTTATGGAGTTAGAGGCAGAGGTGGAAGTGGATGGAGAGGCAGAGGTAGAGGAAGGTCTAGAGGCAGATCTAGAGGCAGAAGTGGTGGCAGAAATAGTGAAACAAAGACCCAAGAAAAATCTAAGAACAATGGGTCTAAAGGTAGAGGCGAATATCAAAACAGAGAAAGAGGAAAAGGTGGCAGGAGACCATATGATAAAAGAAGAGTTCAGTGCTACAATTGTGAAAAATACGGACACTATTCTTATGAGTGTTGGCAGGAGGATAGATCAAAGAAGGGGCAAAAAGGAGAAGAAGCAAATATGGCACAAGAGGAAGGAAATGGGTCTGATTCAGACCAAGTACTACTGATGGCGACAACAGGCATTGAAGAGGATAGCATGTCTTGGTACTTGGATATAGGGTGCTCTAATCATATGACTGGAAACAAGAATTGGTTGATTGATCTTAATCCATGTATGAGAAATAGTGTTAAATTTGCAAATAATAGCTCCATTGTGGCATAAGGAATTGGAAAGGTAATGATCACAAGGAAGGATGGCAAGGTGGCCTACATGAATGATGTTCTATACGTTCCAAGCATGAAGAATAATTTACTCAACCTTGTACAACTTTTAGAGAAGGGCTACACCATGAACATGCAGCAAAAATTGATTGAGATTTATGACTCACAACAGAGGCTCGTGATTAGGGCACCACTATCCAAGAACAAGACATTTAAGGTGAATCTAGACACTACTGAAATACAGTGCCTAGCAGTTGCTAATGTGGAGGATGAGAGTTGGTTGTGGCATTACAGATATGGTCACCTGAATTTTAAAAGCCTGAACCAACTCAGTAGCAAGAAAATGGTGGAAAGGCTACCACAGATCGAGTTACCAGCCAAAATCCGTGAAGGGTGTGTGATTGGCAAACAGCCCAGGAAGGCATTTACAGACTCTGCACCAAAAAGGGCCAAACAAGTACTGAAAGTGAGGCATTCTGATCTGTGTGGTCCCCTAGACACACCATCACTAGGAGGAAACAAATACTTCCCCACATTTGTAGATGAGTTTTCGAGGAAAATATGGGTGTACTTGATAAAGGAGAGGTGTTTTCTGTTTTTGAAAAGTTTTGTGCCCGTGTTGAAAGACAGGCTGACAACAGGTTAAAAATTTTGAGGACTAGTGGAGGTGGTGAATACAAGTCCAGAGAGTTCAACAAGTTTTGTGAAGAAAAGGGGATAGTGCATGAAGTGACTGCCCCCTATACACCACAACACAACGGGCTGGCTGAGAGGAGAAATAGGATGTTGGTTGATATGACAAGGTGTATGTTGAAAGGTAAAGGCCTGCTAAATGGCTATTGGGGAGAGGCAGTAACTACTGCTGCCTACATTCTTAATAGGTGCCCAACCAAAAGACTAAGGTTTGTGACACCAGAAGAGTCTTGGTCTGGTGTCAAGCCACACGTGCAACACTTGAAGATTTTTGGGTCAATATGCTATAGACATATTCTAGATGAGAAGAGAAAGAAACTAGATGACAAGAGTGAGCCCCTGATCCTGATTGGGTACCATCCAACAGGTGCATACAAGCTATATGACCCAGAAAGGCAAACAGTGGTGATTAGCAGGGATGTGGTAGTAGATGAGATAGCCAGCTAGAGTTGGGAAGAGAAGGAGAATACGGTAACACATATTCCATGTGTTCTTGAGGATAAAACTGAGCATTCAGTTGTTGTTTCAGACAACAAAAGGACTCGGAGGATGAGGTTTCCCTCTACTAGACTTGCTGGACATGAAGTTTATGGAGATGGTGTAATTACACGAACCGGTGATCTAGTTCACCAAGCTTTGATGGCTGACACAGAACCCATAACCTGGAAGGAAGCTCTAAAGGTGAGAGAATGGAGGAATGCTATGAAAGAGGAGTTGGAGGCAATTGAGAAAAATAGAACATGGGAATTAGTTACACTGCCACAAGATAAACTACCTATTGATGTGAAGTGGGTTTTCAAGCTAAAGTTGAAACCTAATGGGAGTGTGGCCAAGTATAAGGCCAAATTGGTAGCAAAGGGCTTCCTACAATAAGAAGGAATTGACTACACAAAGGTATTTGCCCCTGTAGCTAGGATGGAGACCGTGAGGCTAGTTACAGCAGTAGCAAGTTCTAAAGGCTGGAAGATGGTTCAAATGGATGTGAATTCAGCCTTCCTTAATGGCCCACTAGAAGAGGAGGTATACATTGTACAACCACCTGGTTTTGAGAAGGAAGGGAGAAAGCACCTTGTGTACAGATTAAGAAAGGCTTTGTATGGGCTCAAACAAGCCCCTAGAGCCTGGAACAAGTTGATTGATGCAGTTCTAGCCAAACTGGGATTTGTGAAATGCATAGTTGAATTCGGTGTGTATGTGAAAAACACAAGTCATACAAATACACTCATTGTGTGCTTGTATGTTGATGACTTAATCATTACAGGAAATGAAGATGTAGAGGTTGGAGAATTTAAAGAAAAGATGAAGGCTGAGTTTGAGATGACAGATTTAGGAACACTGAACTATTTTCTTGGGCTAGAGTTTGTACACACTCCTAGTGGAGTGTTTCTACACTAGAAGAAATATGCACAGGAGATTCTGAAGAGATTCAAGATGGAAGAGTGCAATGAGGCTATAATTTCAGTGCTGCCTGGAATAAAACTGATAGAAGAAAAGGAGGCTGAAGTGGTAGATTGAACTTTATACAAGCAGATAGTAGGTTCACTTAGGTTTCTGTGTAATAGCAGGCCAGATTTGAGCTATGGAGTAGGTCTGATCAGCAGATTCATGCATGACCCCGGAACACCCCACTTGGCAGTTGCTAAACACATCCTAAGGTACCTAAAAGGCACTACAGATTGGGGAATTTTCTTCCCAAAGGCAGATGACCATAATGGAGCAATGCTTGAGGCATTTTCAGAGTCAGACTGGTGTGGGGATAAAGTTGAGAGAAAAAGTACATATGGGTACTTATTCAGATATTTGAGTGCACCAATCTCTTAGTGCTCAAAGAAGCAAAATGTTGTGGCCTTGTCATCATGTGAAGTAGAGTACATAGCTGCCTCAGAAGCAGCTTGTTAGAGTATATGGCTGGAAGAAGTTTTGAAGGAGTTGAAGCTGGAATACATGAAACCAGTTCAACTCAATATTGATAAAATCAACCTATCAAAGAACCCTACACTGCATGGAAGGAGCAAACACATTGACACGAAGTTCCATTTTCTTCGTGATCAAGTGAGCAAAGGGAAGCTGACGCTGACGTACTGTCACACAGAAGAGCAAACAACGGACATTTTCACCAAGCCTCTAAAGCAAGCAAGGTTCGCCAAGCTGAGGAAGGATCTTGGGATGACTAGCCTAGAATTTTTGGATTAAGGGGGGTGTTGACAGTTGTAACCAAAAATTAGTTTCAGTTTCAGTTTTTGTTTCTGTTAGAAATAGAGCAAACTAACAGCATATAAATACTTGCTTCAATTTCATGTACTAGTTAGATACACACGCATATTCAATAAAAAAGCGATTTTACCTTCTCTCTGTAAGCATATTTCCCTTGCTGCTTTCTTTCTTCTTCATTATTCCAGTTTGGACGAAAGCTGGTGCGTGTCCTGCAAATAGAAAAGAAATAGTGAATGAGTGAGAAATAGAGAAACGTGGCTATCAAAGAGAGAGTTAGAAGAAGAAAGTCTCAGCTTGACGGTGGAGTGGAAAAGAAGCTTCGAACAGAAGCTTAGTGTGAAGCGGAGAGTGAAGAGAGAGAACGAAGAAAAGGAGAAAGAGGGTAGGTTAGAAAAGTGTGTACGTGTGTGGTGTGGAAGCATCAGGAGAGAAAGTGAGAAAAGTAGTGGAGTGGGCCTACGTAATTGCTGTGAAGGCCCAACAATAACATGCTTGGTTGGTATGTGTGTATGATATGGTGAATATGTATTTTGATCATATGGATGAAATCTTTTATACTCTGGTTTATCCTACTTTTATTGTTGTGTGTTCTGCTGTGTGGTACTCTCTCTTGCGATGATCATCAACTTGTTGGTGTGAGCAGATGCGAGGAACACCCACGGGCAACAAGGAGGTGATGGTTCCACTGCATAATCTGCATGGGCTTGTTTTTAGTTTCTTTATTGGACTTTTCTTTAGGGCTAAGGCCCATGTACTTGTTTGTCCTTGGATCTACATACTTTCTTTGTAAACTTTTTATCCAGTTTTCTTTTGGACATCATGGTGTGCCTTGAATTTGTAAGGAGTTGAGTTTTAAACTCCAGGACTACGCTATTACATTATCTTTCTGTAATGCTTCCTTTAATTTTGTATATTAAATTAAATGGAGTGTTACAAATGTTATTAATAATAGTATTATTATTAATTATACAAATATTGAATTAACTGTCGTCTTTCAATCCAATGTATTTTCATATTATATATAAACAAACTTATTTTCTCAAGATAAAAACACGCTAACAAATTTTGGAAATATTTAGTGTACAATCCTCTTTAGTTATGAAGTTGTCTTTCTATTTTTCACATAGGATTAAACTTTTTATTTGATCACAAACAAATTCACCAAACAACTTTTTTCCTATTAAAATATCTTTTTTATATATTACTTTCAATGTTTATATTTCAAAATATTAAAAAAAACAATTCCTCATTTACTTCAAATATAACTAATATTTTTTTTTATAAATACAAAATTTGAAAAAAAAAAAAAAAAAAAAA
>Ga0209589_1012205_pt1 | contig 11753 bp, 3 predicted proteins | sample CowpeawhiteBW_FD_187525 | JGI IMG/M metagenome (GOLD analysis project Ga0209589, IMG submission 187525) | Root nodule microbial communities of legume samples collected from California USA - Cow pea white BW (SPAdes) (version 2) | ecosystem: Host-associated > Plants > Roots > Nodule | place: USA...
TCATTTAGCAATAGTTATGTCTTAATGAACTTAGGCGTCAAAGAACAATAGTGCTTTTTGTGATCATGTCTGTTGCATTTTTCTATTTCCAGGGAAGAAAAACTAGTGCAGCGTGCCAAACTACTTAAAGTGAATGCAGGAACAGATCCTTGTGCTGATATTGGTCCAGTTATCAGCAAAGAGGTGAAAACACTTATCTCAGTTTTCCCGAGGTGTTATTGTTTAAATGCCACTCATTGATTATATTCTGATATTACATCCTGATAATGAACTGGGAAACAATTCGTTAAGGTTTTGTTATTTTTATTCTTGATCATCTTCTTGATCAACAGGCCAAGGAGAGGATAAGTGGACTAGTTCAGAGGAGTGTTGAAAATGGGGCTAGACTTGTACTTGATGGAAGAGATATTGTGGTACAAATTTGTTTCACAAATTGCATTGATGTTCACGATTCCAAAATGAAACATTTCCCTTTAAAAGTGTTAAATTTCCTTTTGAAAAAGGACACTGAGTTTTCAGAGCTTGCTTTACAGATACCGGGATATGAGAGTGGGAACTTTGTTGGTCCTACTATCTTATGTGATGTTACAACCAGCATAGAATGTTACAGGGTATATATTATTTCAGAGTTTGAATATTCTCTCTCTGATTGACAGGAATTTTAATGGTATTTTGAGTAAAAGTGACCTTGCTGTCTTTTGTTTCACAGGAAGAAATTTTTGGACCAGTGCTACTTTGCATGCAGGTGCTCTTTAGAAAATACTAGTCTTGTTTTTAACCTTTTTGCCTTTCTGAAAATAAAGTGACAATGTTATTGTTTATTGTTAGGCTGATAACATTGATGAGGCTATAGCAGTAATAAATAAAAACAGGTATTTGTTTTATTTCGTGCTCCTTTATTGCAATGATTCTTCGTATTGTGTATCTATATATTAATATTTACCACTGTCGCAGTTTCTCACAAAACTGTTACAAGAACTTTTATTCATTTGAAATCTACATTTTGCATATGTTGAAACTCATGAATTTTTCTTCAACATTTTCTTGACTTTTGAAAAAATGTCTTCAAGCATAATGTAGGACTTCATTTCTACAGATATGGAAATGGAGCTTCTATATTCACCACATCCAGTATAGCTGCTAGGAGGTTCCAGACTGACGTTGAGGCTGGATTGGTAAGCATTATTTATTCTATATGTAAGCACTATTTTATTCTATTTTCTAACGACTGGTTGTAATTGTGTGAGTAAATACACCAGTATTTTTATTTTCATTTAGAACAAAGGGGATCAATCATCAGACAATAGATGCACTACAGGCAATTTTTGTTCTGAAGGTTAATCTGTATCAAATTTTCTGCACAGGTTGGGATCAACGTGCCTGTTCCATTACCATTTTCCTCCAATGGTTCAAAAGCATCTCTTGCTGGTGATAGCTTTTGGGGTATAGTTTGGGCCCTCTTTTTATTTGTACCCTTAGTCTGGTAAGTTTTTTAACATTACCTGTCCTTTGTTGAAATGCAGGAAAAGCAGGCATACAGTTTTATACCCAAATCAAAACAGTGGCACACCGATGGAATGATTACCCTGGAATTGGAGTATTCCCGACCACATCTCCATCTATGAGAGATTTTCCTAGGCAATTATCACAAGCCATGCCAATGGAATCTGAAAGTGATTCACCAACCTATGAAGTACAAGTAACCATCACTGATGCAGATATACCAAACACAACCATGTCGTCCGCATCTACATCAACTGAGAAGGATCACACAAGCCAGGATGTTTCCCTTGTGCTGCCTTCAACTTCTAAGAGGGACATGTCACTAGCATTATCATCTGCATTGCAAAGGGATTTACCTAGCCAAGGAGTGTCTGTTGCAACACCACAGGCATCAGAGAGGATGTATGTTTCTGAAACATCTCAGTGGAATGAAATTTCACCAGAAACATCACAAAGGAGTGAAATTGTTCCACCAACTTGTGAGAGGAGTCATGTTTCTGTATCGCAGATGAATGGAAACTTATTTACCCCCAATAGGACTGATTCTGTTGCAGCTTTGAAACCAGAGGGGATATACTTGTCCACGTTTGGAAGTACTGACCCCATGTTTCCAACTTCTGAGAAATTATACACGCCTTCAATACTTTAGAGTTTGTATCCAGAATTTTGCATCCTTGAGTGATTTGATTTAGAACATGGGCCAGCAAGTATTTTTCAATGACAATCCATTTTCAAGTGAATTTCACTTATGTTAAGCATTGAAGAACAATATTAAATTACACGTAGAGGATTGAAACTGAATAAATATACTACAAAATAAAAAAAAAAATAAAAAAAGTTTAACAAATTACATTCAATCTCAATAATGAAGATCCTTCACTCCAATTCTTGAGATGTAAGTCAATTCTATTTCTCTCAATTTTTTGGATACATGTCCTACAAATTATTTAATTTGGTGTTAGGGCCAAACTCAATAGATAGCATTTGGCCAATAAAATCGTTTTATTTTCTCCCCAAAATTTTTGAGCTTTAGCCAGCAGTATAACATCACAAGCATAGCCATCTGCAGCAGTGGAAAAATACACAGACCCGAAATGCAATGTGCTTCCATTTTATATCCTCACACATTAAGCCAAGTCTTTCGGTCACTCCACCGCCCCAACAGCAACGAGAAGGAGAAGGAGGAACCTCGAGAAGAAGGAACCTCTCACAACAACAAAGCCAAACTCATAACCAGTGCTTTGTAACCCATTTGTGAAGCACTGCCTCAAGCTTCGCAACTCCTCTTCCTATCGCCCTCTGCTTTTCTTTGAATTTATTTTTCTGGCTTTCCATTTGGTGGGTTGAGGTACTCTGGCAGTGACCCTTTTGTAATTATAAGTTTTAGTATATACTCATCTGTAATTTTAATAGGCATTTTGTCATGGTCGTTAGAATATTACACGTGATTCAGTTCGACCTTTACATATATATCTTAACGACTGATGCAATAAATAATATTTATTTTCCCGCTCCTTCTTTTCGCATTTTCTTCATTCCCCTTCTCGCACTTCCAGTTCCATTCTTTTTTTTCGAACTGCCTATCCACCAACTCTCAAACCCTCTCATTTCAAATCATCTTTTTCAATATCGTTCCAAACCCTTTCATTCCCTCTTACCCATTCTTATTCCAAACTCTTTCATTTCAAAACAGTCACGTAGACCAATTCATTCTGGATTTACTCTCGCATTTTGGTGACTGATATTCAGTTTACTCACTCTCCTTCCTAATTGTCATAGTTGGAACCGATTCTACGATGATTCAAGATTCAAGGTATTTTTCTTTCGTGTTCTTCATTGTTTCAATGTAAGTTTAATAAAAACAATTATGATTTTTTTTTTAGAAACTCTGTGAACGAAAATGTTAACGACATCTTTGTGATAAGATGATGCTAATTTTCTGCATTTGAATTTTAATAAACCAGATGACTCCTCGTATTACAATTGGAGTCCATTGGAAACCCCTTTCTTGTTCTTCTTTGATTCATCTTTCGCTTTCTATCTCTACATAGCTGTCTTTGACTCTCACACTCCTTCACTGTTCCTCTATTGTCAAATTCACTTTCGAGCCTGCCTTAGAACCTTGTTTGAAGCGCACCCGCGGCTCCCTGAATCGGATCAAGAAGCCTGCTTTACAGAGCTTGCTTTACAGATACCGGAATATGAGAGTGGGAACTTTGTTGGTCCTACTATCTTATGTGATGTTACAACCAGCATAATGTTACAGGTATATATTATTTCAGAGTTTGAATATTCTCTCTCTCATTGACAGAAATTTTAATGGCATTTTTTGAGTAAGAGTGACCTTGCTGTCTTTTGTTTCACAGGAAGAAATCTTTGGACCGGTGCTACTTTGCATGCAGGTCCTCTTTAGTCACAAATCTCACACTAAACGCGATCAAAAGGATATTCATGCAAACTGAGTTCCAAAAATTCACTTATTGGTGGACTTTTTTTGTATTAATACAAGAACAATTCATTCAACAAATAAAATTGATTAAAAAATAGAAAATTATCTTTTGACAATTTTTTAATAAATTTGTCAAAAATTTTCATAAATAAAATTAAAATAGATTAATTTTTTATTTTTTAACTAAAATAAAATAATAAAATAGTACTTTTTTTACATAAATAAATAAATAATTTATTAAGTTAAAAAAAATTATTAACCTATTATTTTCCTAAAAAAAATAACAATATTTGACCTATTGACAATGATTACACTAACCACATGATCGAATAATTTTGTTTTTCTCTCCTTGGTCATTCAAACAAAAGTTTAATTGGAAAATGATGAAGTTGTACGATCAAAGGAAAATAAATATTTTTATATCAATATTTGTCACATATGCCTTTTGCATCCAAATTGAATCAAAACTTTCTTAGTGTTCACAATTATTAAAAAAGGATCTGAAGTCTCTTCTAAAGAAAAACATCGTTTTTGTTTACCATTTTAAAGATTGGAAATAAATTTTATTCGAAGATAGAATAATTGAAGATCACTCTTTTATTGTAAAAATTGATAGAAATGATTTTGGAATGAAAGATCGGGTCCATAAGCTTGATGCCATAAAATTTATGTAAGATGAATTTCATGTTACAAACCTTGACACACATTACCTTAAGACAAGAGGAGCTAAACTAAATAATTATAGTAACAACAATTCAAATGAAGAAATTGATAGAAATTGTTACTAAAATGTTTCTGACACAAAGTTCTAAGTTCATAAAGTTAAAACTCAATATTTCCATGACAAATCTCAAAGAGAAATGATAAATTTACTAGACTTTCGTGTACTAGAATTTTGAATATTTAAGTAATGATTTTATTATGGTTGGAAGTTATCTTATATGATTTGTTTTAGTTAATTAGTTTAAGTTTTAAGTTTATCTAATGATAGATTATGTGTTCAAAGACTTAAAATTGGTAGTAAGTCTCTTTCTATATATATAAATTTTTTTCATTTATTAATTTAGATGATTATAGTCCTATTTTTAGTATTTCTATTTTCTCTCTTCAGCTTCCATTATTTGCATCATATTTTAGATAGATTGGATATTACTAAACACCGCACACACGGTAAGATTCTTGCTGCTGAACTTAAATTCATAGAAAGATACCTGGTAGTGTTGATAATGGTTTACCTATGAAGCATTAATACTTCAATGTTAGACACGTAGTCGTGTTCGACACGTATACGTATTTTATATTTTAGGATATTTTGTACATACTTATTAATGAAGTAGGTTATAAAGTCGTAATACACTACAAAATATTTGAATAATAGCCAATTTTAGTGACAATAAATAATATGTTATTATATAGTGATCAATTTAGGTACCAACTTAAAAACTAAATTATTGGCATATAAGATAGTTTCAAAATATTATAATTGATCTCTAAATTGATAATTAAAATAGTTTTTATTATGAATTGACTTTTAAATTATTAATCATTAACATTAGCTACCAATGTTTTTACTACCAAAATAATTTGTTATGAATTGACTTTTAAATTATTAGTCACTAATATTAGCTACCAATGTTTTTATTACCAAAATAATTTGTTTCTAAATTAGTCACTAACATTAACTACCAAGATTTTGGCTACCAAAATACTTGATCTCTAGATTGCTTTCTAATTAGGAAATTGATCTTTAACATATTTATAGTTATTAAAATTGGTCATTATTTAAGAGTTTTCTAATAATAGTACTTTTATGCTAACTAACAATAATTTATATTTTTTATGTTGACAACTTTAATATATAGTTTTAATTTAAATTCACACAGTAATAATTATATATTTATTATGTTGTTAAGAATTATTCTATATTTTTTAATATTCATATATCACATATCTATCATATATTATTATTTTTAAAATAAATATATCAACATACCATATACTTATCTTATCCGATGTGAATATCATCGTCAAACACAAACAGATTGGGTGAGCTTACAATTACATAAACATATATATATATATATATATATATATATATATATATATATATATATATATATATATATATATATATATATATAAATATATATATATATATATATATATATATATATATATATATATATATAGACACACACACACACACATCATATAAACCATACAAGTACACCAAAGGAGTTTTTTATCCTTTGATTCCACACCACATGGCTACCACCATGTTACCCGTGTTCTACGTCTTCTGATGAGTACCTCGAGATGTCTTGTTGTCACACCTACCAGCCACAACTGGTAGAACACATGCGGGAAACCATGCTACAGACAACACTCCATAACGCATGTGAAGTTCCCAATATGAATATCATTTGTAACGTCCCAAGACTACCAAACTCGTTGGGCTCATACCAAGGAGGGCAATCTATCGGGACCCGTCATACGAGCCACAACTCACATACTCACACCGACAACACTCGCCAACCCGAGCCACAACTCAAGAGTTCCTCGTGTTCATCCGCCATCTTGAGCCACAACTCAAGAGATGTCATTTCGAGCCACAACTCAAGGAATGCCACGTGATTAACCCCTATCCCGAGCCACAACTCAAGGGATACGTTCTGAGCCACAACTCAAGGAACACCAGCAAGCCGTCCTTCGACTTGAATTCCACTTTAACACATATTTTCCTTATTCCATTCCACTTGAATTCCTAAGTGTCCCCTTCAACTCGAGCCACACTGCTCCAGCCACCAAAATCACTGACCTCATTATTGCCTGGCGGCAAGCTACGAGCCGCCAGGCGGTGCATCCTTTTCTGGGCAATCCCAGATTTGGTCATGCACCTTGCGCGAATTATAATCACCAATAGCTTATACCAGTGTACCAATTTTCCACTCAATCCACTTTCATTATACGCTTATGATTACTAATCATATGTTCAGCCTCCAATACACATAATTACATTATTTTTGTCTACGTAATTTACTCCAAGTCGCCAACCCCAAATGTTTAAACCTTAATATACATATCTATCATTTTCCTCCAATTAATCCCAAATCCCCACGCAATTCACCAATTATTTACCATCAGAATTCCAATATCTCGAAAAATAATCATTTCCTACAATCTGAATCAGCCCAAAACTCACAAAAACACAAAATCGTGCCAAACTAGTTCGCATCACCTGATGGGTGTTCATCACCAGGCCGTGCATACAAATCCAGAAAACTAGGTTGGAGCACATGCGTTGCCTGGCGGTCGGGATCGTGCCGCCAGACGGTTCCTCTTCAGGAACCCAGAATTACTCAAAAAAATGCATGTGTCACCTAGCGGGCGATGAACTGCCGCTAGGCGGTTTCTGAAAAAATCTCAGAAACTCGAAACTTAAGTTAAGCAAGACAAGGAATATTTATGCACAATCATACGAGATAACAAGCATTTGAATGTAAAAATACATATAGGATTATATTATCACTGCATACATAGGACTTGAACCTAAGTCCTCTTATACAATCAAATGCTCTCAACCACTTGAGCTAATATTTTTCCACATCACAATAGTCAATATTTAATACCATAAAGACTTCCACTACCCGCATAAATTAATTAATTATTTATTTAATTAATTAAATTTCGTGGATCGTACACCATAACATAAAGGAATTCTCATTCACAACATATTGCTTCAACCTAGTAGAAACATGCATCAAACTATAAGCAGTGTAATTTGTAATTTATTCAACCAACTTTTGATTCACACTGTTCACAAAAATGAATAAGGACTAACCTGCTGCTATTGCCATTGTCACGAGAATGCTTTGATGTACCTTTTTGTTTCAAACCCTCACCCTCTAAATTTGATGGTATAATGTAGAAGAGAGTAGATTTGATGACCCAAAATAGAGTACCTGTGAAATATATAAGGTTCTCTGTCAATCAGAGAGTACATGCCATAATAAATTATTGTCAATTATAATAGTTGTCATAGTACATTGTTGTCAATTATATGATATTACAGTATCAAAATTTATGCAATAATTATAAAATTGATTAATAAATGGATCATATCTATCAAAATAATTGACCTTTTGTGAATATCTCATATATCACATATTTAAAAAAATTTCAACCATACAGTAATTCACAACAATTGGATTTACATTATTTGTCAGATGAATTTCCAAAACAAACAACATTGCACAACATCAAAACAATATCACTTATTCTATGTAAACAACAATCCAATATACAACTAATACAATGAACACAAACATTACACATGTTAGCATCTTTAACATGTTTATCCCTTTCACTGAATTAGTTGTCATAACAAAAAAATCAACTCTCCATATCTTTTTTTTCCATTTTCTTGGTTCCATGATCTCGTCAATTTGTTTTGCTTTTATGATATCCTATATATTGTCATCATTTTGTCATATTTTTTCTAAAAAATGTGTCAATTATTTAGGTGATCTTTCGACATAATACAGGTTTCAAAATTACAACATTTATATTGTGAATAATCACAATTTTCAGAATTTTAAAAAATAAAATTTAACTATCAAATACTCTTAAAGATGTGTAAAACATTTTCTTAATATTCTTTTATGTTTTTTATACCTTTATCACGTACATATTACAACGATTATCGTTTACGTGTTTCAATCTGAAAAATAATTAAATCCTTATAACCAACCAAAATACTCTCATGCATCATAAGATTAAACATCCTACTATCATTCTTCATCCTACATAGACTAAGGTTTGGTTGAAAAAGAAAAAATAAATCAACTAAGAACATTAACAATTAGATAAAAAGAACATAAAACTAAAAACAAATTATTTGTTCATCTTATAAAATGACGCTAACAATAGTTGTTAATCATCAACCCTTTAAATTTTGATCGGAGTAAACAACTTTTTCCATGGAAAAGATGAAACTCTAAACCTGAAGAGGAAAAAAAATTAGAAAAGTAATGTCACATTGATGTTCAATAAATGCATTTAAGTCAATCGCTTAATATTTTCATAAAATTACATACAAATAAAAATGTGTATGTATGACCCTTAAATATTGATGTGGAATTCTATTAGAAGTTCACTAAAAAACTCAAATGAAAATAAATAATTTTTCCATGATCCAATTCCATCTTATTTTTCTTAACAATCAACTAGTGAAGTCAACATATACATACTGAAAAGTCAAATTAAAAATTTCTTTTTTACTAACTTTGAACCTTTTTACTAACTCTGAAGTTTCTAATAAAACTCATTGAGCAAACCTATTTTATGTTTATAATTATTTATCAATCATAGTTTATATTTAAATTATTTCAATAACAAATCTATAATTAAAGTATAGTATGATATAATTAATAAGACTATTCATCATAAATTATAAAAATAGTTTATGTATTAAAAAACAATTCTATATAATTTCAAGTTATTAACTGTGTATTTAAAAATATTTATCATAAATGTTAACCATATAAATAACAACATAACTACACACGTTTTCATAAATGCGAATTGAGGTAACAACTAACTACTCCCGCTAGAGTACATGCCATTTTTTTCGACCCTTAGCTGTTCATTCAGTCTTTGGTTTTTCCGATTAACCACATTTTTTTTTTCTGGGTTCAATGTTATGAATGAGAATTAAAAATAGAAAACAAAGAGATGTGTAAAAACTAAAAAATCGTTTTATTACTTGTAAGTTATTAGATGTGAGAAAAACATCGCTAATTATATTTCTCTTAAACAGATTTACAGGGTTTATAGTTAGTGTAAATTTTGTATACGTTGAATGTTTAAAAAAATATGCTTTATGGTGTAATTCTCATTATATAACTGTTATTATTGGTATTATTTAAAACAAGAAAAAAAAAAACAAAAACAACATTTAATGAATGCATTGATTTAATATCTTCAAACATTTTAATTTAAAATAAATAAATAAATTATAAAAGAATATTGTCATATATGATAAATATAAGCACATATGAATCTAATTAATTCGCTACTGAATAATAGCATTCGTAATACGTTTTCAATTTTGGTTTTATTTTCAATGATTTTTATTCATAACATGAAGTTTTGATGAAACATGTTTTAAAAATACGTTGCACAATTTATTTTATCAAGATTAAGTAAATGATTACATTTATAAGCTGTTTTGAAAAATAAATAGTAAAAAGAAATGAATTAGATGATTTAAGAAGAGAAGAAATATAGTTAAACTAATTTTGATGATTAATTAGTGTATTTTACATATTATTTTGCCACACTTAAGATTCAGGCATGTTAGTGCATTCCAATAAAGAGTTTGCTGGAGTTTGAAGTCTGTTGTACATGTACTGTACATAGGACCTTCTTCTTGTTGTTATTGCTGACGTGGGAAGTTGAGAAAAAAAAAAGTGAAATTGAAAAAAAAGAAAAAAAGAAAATGAAAAAAAAGGATATAAATGAAAGGAGGAAAATGCAGTAAGATTTCTCTTTGCTCCTTCTGTCCTCTCCTCAGCGGCATCGTTGTGTTGTTCCTTCACATCTCTCTTTCCCTCTCTCTCTTCTCTCACTGTCTCACTTTCTCTTCCTCCGCCAAAACCCTAATCCTAATCGAGATCGCAATCGGAACATACACAAACAGAGCCAAGCCATGGACGGTGATTCCTCTTGGAGTGCTCGTCTCTCTTCCGCCTCCAGGCGCTACCAATCGGCTCTCCAATCTCGATCAGGTTCGCCTTCTCTACTTCCCGCAATTCAATTCATTTCCCCTTTTTCGTCGCTTTCACCTTGTTCTACGGGGTTTCTGTCAAACAGAATTTTAAATTGTTACAACTTGCAGGGGTATGGGTGTGGGGGTTGGATTTTCGATTCTGGATGTATATACGAGGAGGGAAAATTGGGGCATAACGTAAAAAATTGATTTTTCTGAAAATTATTCAGCTGGTTGTTGTTGTTGTTGTTGATTTTAATGGTTGTTTGATGGGTTTGGATTATTGGTACTGGGCTGGAAATGGGAATTTCATGAAATTGGAAGCGTAATTAAAATAATTTTATCTGTAAAGCGCAGCTCAAGCTGCTATTCGGTGCCTCGTTTTCTGTGGCGCGGGGGTGATTATGATGGCAGGGATAATTTGGATTTGTGATGTGAAGATATTGGTTAGCTATGCTATTACCTGAGATTGGAATTTAGCATATTGTGGTTTTAAATTGTGTGGATTTTCTGTAGAGGGGGTTTTGGGATTGTTTCTAGTTTTGGTGTTTGTTTATTTTCGAGTATCTAATATTGATTTTTGTGAATATAGACATGTTCATGGGTTTCGATGAAAATGATGGGGACGATGATATAAGGGAGGAGTTTCTCTGCCCATTTTGTTCCGAGTACTTTGATATTGTTGGATTATGCTGCCACATTGATGAAGAACATCCAATGGAAGCAAAAAATGGGGTATGATTACTACTTTCTTTTGCCTTCTGCCAATTTTCTGTACAATTTTGAAGCATTTATAGTATTTTTTGTCTGATCGATGCATAAATAGCGAATAGCCTAGAGTTTTTGTTCATTTCTATATACCTTTTCCCCTCTATTTCGTATGGGTAAAGTCAAATTTTATTTGGAGACTGATATTATTAGAAACAAAGTGGCACCTTTTCATGATCAAGTAGATCAATAGTTTTTCTGATTCTATCATTTGTTTCTGCAGGTATGTCCAGTTTGTGCATTGAGGGTGGGGTTTGATATGGT
>Ga0209589_1012207_pt1 | contig 11750 bp, 7 predicted proteins | sample CowpeawhiteBW_FD_187525 | JGI IMG/M metagenome (GOLD analysis project Ga0209589, IMG submission 187525) | Root nodule microbial communities of legume samples collected from California USA - Cow pea white BW (SPAdes) (version 2) | ecosystem: Host-associated > Plants > Roots > Nodule | place: USA...
TCCTACTATTCATCAACAGTTATTTTTCTCTTATTTTCTCCGTACATTTTATTTTATTTTTTATAAATATACTTTTATTTTATTTATTAACTTAATAATATTACAACATCATCAATTATTAATATAATTCAAAAAAATGTGTACACACAGGCGCGATAGCGCCTGTGTTTACACTAGTATATATATATATATATACTCAACCCTTTAAAATCATATACCTGTATTTTATTTCATTTTTTTATCATCTAATTTTTTTTCACGTTAATTAACGCTATTAATTTTAACAGTGTGATGTCGCAATAGCCGTGCATCATGTCACTATTATGTTAGGTGTCATTTCTTCATTTTCAATTTAGTTTCTATATTTTTATTTTATCTCAATTTAATCTAAATTTTTGTAAAAATTGTGTAATTTTGTTCCTCTCCAAATTAAAAAAAAATATTTTTATATAAATTTTATACATATATTTTTATTAAATTTGATATTTCTAGTGAATATTTTTCAATTGTTTTTAACTAAGATTTAGACTTGGCCTTAAACAATATTTTCATAGATTTTTAACTTAATCTTTGAATTGGTTTTAGGCTTGTAGCCTATTTTTTTCACCTCCTTACGACTTCTTAAAATTATTTTTCCAGTTTAAGTACAAAAGTTATAAAAGAAAGTAATGTTGTTTTTGGAGATGATTTTGATTAATTGTTTTTTATGTACCCATGAAACAAACAAGTTTTATGTTTAAATAAAATGATGTAGGATATATTTTACTCTCAAAACTAGACATTAAGATCAATTATGGTTAATATTGATATTTTTAAAAAGGATCATTATTAAGCGAAAGATAAAATCATTACATAATATTATAGAAATTCAAGAACTAAACAAATAATACACAAAAGAAATAAGCGGTTAGCTTATTTCTGTGGACACCTTATTAATTAGTAAAACTTTGATATAATCCTTCATTATTCCTCCTGGATGTGTATAATTATCTTGTTCTTTGTAAAGTACGTCCATCATTCTTGTAAGGTTGACAACACGCATTAGAAACTCCATTGGTACTTGAGTTGGATTAAGGCATTCTTCATTAATGTCCTTCCAAGCGCTCTCCACCAACTTAAGCAGTTCTTTAATTGCATCTTGCCTTGAGCTATTATATTGCTTCATATAGCAATCAAGGCTTGAGACAACGTGTCCTCTTTCATGTTCAAACTACATTACATATATGTCACATAACAAATTTAACATGAATCCAAATAACCAAATCCAAAAGAAATTGTGAATTAAAATATAGTTTTTACTTTTGACAAATTATCTAATTTGTTTGAGTCTTAATACATTTTTCTTCACTTTTCTGTTCCTAAAAATTACTTTTTTCCATTATTATTATTATTATTATTATTATTATCAAAAATCACTTTGTTTAATAATTTAAAATACTAAATGAACTTTTTTCAAAGAACAAAAGTAAGATAAAATGAATTATATCGGAGACAAATAAATAATATCTTTTTCATTAAAGCCTGTGAAAAAGATCTGATAATTAATCTGGCACCAAGATATATTTAAGAAAAAAAAATTATTTAATATTGTTATCCCACTCTTCTAAAATTAGAGGAATTATTGGATACACATGGTACATTAAAAGTTTTGCATCCATCTTTTAAACATGCTTGTTATGATTAGGCGTGCTCTTCCATAAAATATATAACTTTTTCTGTACTAATTTTCTTAGTGAATTCACGTGTTGAAAAGAATAGCAATGGCAATCTAAGATATACCTCACTTCCAACAATGTCATCCATGAGTCTACAAATAATGGAAGCAGCTTCAATAATTTTTGGGTGACTCGTTGCCCATACGAGGATCTCCTCTGTTGTTTCTTCCATGCCCAAGAAAGATACAGTTGTCAACATAGCATAACCACATGACCTAGTTGCAATCTCCATGTACTCCTCTACAGTTGGTGTGTGGTTGGAATGAAACCACCTTGACTCAATAAGGTATGCCTGGACTAGTCTTTTCATCTGTAATTAAAAAGACAATATATATGATAAGGGTTTCATCTGTGTGTCTACATCTGTCTACAAGAATCTTGTGTTATATTCGGCATCAAAATCTTATGTTTCATCTGTGTGTCTACATGGAGTCCCTCTCTATATAAATATGCTAGAATGTATAACAAAAAGATAAGGGTTTTTGTCCGTAAACCATTCAAAAAAAATCCTTTAAACTCAACATATCCACCTATTCAAATAAATATAAATAATTATGTTTTCTTAGTACCGATACAAATACTAGTATATTAAAATTGTTATAATGCATAAAAATCGTATTATGTCTTAAACATGTTGACTTACAGAAAAATAAATTCATTGTTGAAAAATATAACTCATTCATTTTAGGAACTTCATTAACATAAATTTTCAAACAAATAATTTGGTCGAAATCCAAGAAATCCATTAACCTTTTAAAGACTTATAAAGACTTCTAAACAAGTTCATATGTCGTATAGAAATTCATATAAGTCAGATTAGACCTTTAAAATTTATTCATAAAGTGAATAAATCATACTTAGTTTATTTTTACTAAAGGTCAAGCTTAGGTGTTCTAAACACTGGTTTGTATTTATTTCTTCCAGATGCACTGGCTTTATCATGAAGCCGTGATATAATTTTTCAATGGAAAATAATTTAATGGACTGTGGTGAATTAGGGACGTTAATGGGGCGGGTAGGGTATGACTCTCTCATATCCTATCCGTTGGATAAATATCTACCTCATACCCGTACTCATATCCGTCAGGTATCCGTTATGCAGGTATCCGCATAATTTTTTAATATTCACGGATATTCACAGATACTCGCGGATATTTACAAAAAAATAAAAAAATAAATATTTAACAATATATTTTAATCGTAAATTCAAATAAAATACAATACATAACATTCATAAATTTTAAACAAAGTTCAAATAATCCATTTAAATAGTGTTGAATGACAGTTTACAAAGAAATAAATTTTTTTTAGAACTAATTGATAAAAAAATAACTCATTCAAAATCAATATGTTAATATTTTAATCATGTATATTTAATTTAAATTAGAGTATAATGGGTATGGGTATCCATAGGTACGGATACTATAATACTTGTACGTACCCACCCTGTTAACATACGAGTAAAAATACCCGTACCCATTACACGCGGATATCCATTTATAATATTTATTTCCTACCTGTTGCTGATTTTATCCGCAAATACCCGCGGGTACAAATTTTTTGACATCCCTGCGGTGAACACAAACTTGTTGAAATTAAGAAAAACAAGTGCATTGTCTAATTTTTCTAAAAATGATATTAGAATTGGAATCCTTGGAAGTAAATATACTGTAAATATTTAGTACAAATGAAGAAAAATAAGTAAATTCATATAACATTAAAGGGTCTTATATGTTACTCTTTTTACCTCATGCTACACTTTATTTTACCATTATGCTCAAATTGTAGAAAATGAAAGACTATTTTTTTTTTCAATTCTCTTAACCATTCGAAACAACTAATTAGAATATTATGACCAAATATATAAGGTATCTATCTAATATGCAAATTTACTTAATTTGATATTTCCAATTATAAAATGTAACAATAAAAAAAATTAACCTTACTTCTTTTTTTGCATAGTTGACGAAGTTTTCTTTTCCTCGTTTTCTCAGCTCTTGCTCTGTTTCTTCAAAAATATCCAAAAGTGCCTTATAACATAATTTCATATACTCTGGGAGATCAATTAACAAAGAGATATCCCACCTGTTAATTTTTAGAAAATTTACTTTACATTTATTTAAATAAGATAAAAAGATACCAAAATGAAGAATAATTAAAAAGATACTAGTATATATAAAGCACTTTTTGACCTGTCTACTGCATTTGTGAAAATCTCTAGCTCATCGATGGTTCCATAGGCATCGTACATATCATCAATGATGGATGATATGGCTATTACTTTCCTCAGTATTCTTCTAGCAAGACAATATTGCGGCTCATAATAAACTCCAACAATCCAAAAGTAACCTTCAACAATCCTATCTCGTACAAAAGGAAAATTGGTCGAGACATTTAAATCTTTAACCCACCACCTGAACAAAAAAATCCCAAATGAATTTCTCGAAGAATTGTTAGACTTGGATTTAATTATTTACTTTTCATTAAGTAATAAAATGTAACTTTTTGGAGGAAAACATTACTTTGTCACGTCGCTGACTTCTTTTTGATGGAGCTTCTGCAACATATTAAAATCTAGTTTTGCAAAGGTTAACAAACATTGATTATGTGATGGATCTTGTTGGTAGAAAGATATATAATATCTCGCCTCCAACCTAGGCATTCCCTTGCGAAGTGCTTGTCCTATGCTGTGGTCCACTAACCCAGAAAGAAAGGGGCTTAGTTTGGTAGTTAATGACTTAGTTAACTCACTAAGAGTAAAACTATATGCCTCTTCCAGTATGTCTTCCCCATGGAATCTTAATTGGGATGCTTCATACAAGCTCAACATTCCTTGTACATCATTCACAATGCTTTCCTTAAACTTTCCTGCTTTGTGGTCCTTCAAATGGTAAAATATATCTGTTTTGCAACCAAATAACGTGTTAAATTTATATATATATATATATATGAGTGTATGTATTTAAATATGTATGACTTAGATGCTATACAACATGAAAATCTATTCCGAAACCATTTAGGGTCTTTTGGAATAATTTTTTTTATATAAGAAAGAAAAAAAAACGTAAATATATTTTATATTTCTTTTCTTTTTTTATAGTTTTTCAAATTATATTGATTTTCATTTTTTTACAGTTTTCTATTTTAAAAAATGTAAATATGTGCCAAAATGGTATGTTCCAAATCAACTTTGTCATTTTTGTTTAGCTTTTGCACTACAAAATTATAAATTTAAATTTAATAATAAATTAAAAATTGGTCTGGACTTATTTTTTTCCTCTAAAATTATTAGCTATATCACAGCTCTAGAAAGAAACGATGTCACAGTGACGTAATGAAAAGAATGAACACAAATCAGAAATAGAAGATAAACATGGTGAACAAGGTGAGTAACGACAGATATTGATTGTTAAAATGTAAATTTGGTGTAACAGTGGCAAAGTCATACCCGATGAAATAGGATATCCTTGTTGTCTAAGCAACCGGAAGAACAAAGCGAGATGATGAAGATCATCATCATAATTTATTATATTATTCTCCTTTGTCGAAATTTCATACATTTGATGCAATGCCTCATCAATTTCATGTTCAAAATGATAAGAAACGCCTAATCGTTGGACTGAGTTGATGAAGTTCAATTTAGAAAGGAAATTGTCATCAATAGGAGACACAATCATCTTCCTCACATAATCTTTTAAGAGTGAAACTTGTTTGATGTCGCTATCGTCTTCCTGTATGTGGTTATGAAAACTCCAGCGTAAGAAAATTTGTTGATTTTGGCAAAAAGTAAATAATAGGTTAGGATGCAGACACTTTATAACATAAAGTAAATAACTGTTTTTATGAATATATTTCTTTTATGAAATTTTATGTGAATGTTACCATCAAGTACTATAACTAATATTTCATATTAATACACTACTAAATTTATTCCAAACAAATAACATTATTAACTAAATCTGACATTGAGTAAATGAAACTAAACCTAAAAAGCAAGATTAGACATGAATGGGTTATGAACTTACTTGAAAACTAGAATCATAGGAAAGGAAATAATCCCCCCAAATGGAAGGATGAAAAGTTGCAGTGTGTCGAGTGATGTTTGAGTTGGGTTTGGCATCCTGGGAGAAAACAGGGAGTGATGATGATGATGATACTTTGGACATGCTTGGTTTTATATTATATTATATTCTATGGCTTTAAATTGAAGAGGGACCAGATGATTTTTGCTTGAATACTCAAGAACCCAAACGCAACTAATTTATAGGAATAAAAGAGAGGTGTCAGTGTCAGTTACCACGATTATGTAGGCCCAAAGAGAATAAGAAACAGATTTTTGAGAGGGGATAAAAGACTATTACATTTATTATGGTTTTATCTAAAATTCATCTTTTGAATTTCGGAACTGTAAACCTTTTTTATTTATTTTTTAATTAATTTTATTTGATAGTTTTAAATTTAAGGAATTCGAACATTTTATTAATAGATGAATAAAATAAAATAAAATAAAATAAAATAAATAAAATAGTAATAAAACAAAAAGATAATCAAACATTTCTTATTTGTTTTAAATTAATTTCCTCATTTTTTTTTATCAAAACTGTTTTTATTTATAAGATACTACTTTAATCTCACAATTATCAGCTTTAATCATCTAAAAATATTTTTTTTCCTCAAATTAATCGCTTTGTTCATTTTAATAAAAATAATAGTATGATTATTTGAATAAAAACTCTTTCAAAATGGTATGTTTTTCTACATTTTAATATACATACATATGTGTGAATGAAAAAAAATTACAGTCCTTGTGTGACAAATGAAATAAGATTTTCCAACTGTTGTGTCATGTTTAAAATTCTTACGGTTCACTTGAATTTTATTTTCAAGAGTTATATTTTCCATTTTTCATCAAACTAACATTTGAATCCTAATATTTGTATTTTAATATACTTATGACCTGTATATATTGATGTTTTCCCTTTTACCTATAATAATAATAATATGTAAAAAACTGGTAAAAAAATTCGTATTACTGTTTCATCCTTAATTATTTTTAAAAAGATAATAAACTATTTAAATAAAAATAACTATATAGTCCAATAAAATAACAACATATCACAAATCACTTTTGATATTTTAAGTAATTTTTCGTTACTTTTTATTTAACCATTACTATTAATGTTTTTTCAAAAAATTATGAATTCAACAGCTAAAAAAACACAGTGTCTGCTTTCAGTACAATATATTGCATGTCATTTATGAATAGACGTCACTTATCATTGCGTCCACCAATAAAAGAATTAAAAAAATACTGTTTATTTGTTTGGTATTATTTAATAATAATATGTCTATCAACAATTATTTAATCAGTCTTTTTTCACTTTCAGTTTTGCTATAGAACACTCTTTTACTGTGTGCTTGATTAGTGGGTAACCTGTCACCTCACTATGCAACTTTTATATTCGCCACACGTTCCAAATCTAGGTGAAGTCTAGGTTTCCCTTCACGTAAAGTTCTTCTGAAATCTGTTTATGCTTATGAAACTCACCAAAACTCAGCCTATACACTATATTGAACTATTTTACCCTTGAATTAAAAGTTGCCATCTAATAGATCAAGTGTTGTTAAAAGAGTAGATAACATAAAGTTTTTTTTTTTTATGAATATATATTTTATTAATATTTCAAGAATTAGTTTCGAATTAATCTAATTGGCCCATCATTCTTAGTTATTTTTGTTTCGAAGATAGATTTGGACCACAAATTTGAATTGATTTGAAGGGAAGAAGAGATGAAATAAATGTACGAGTGCAAATGGATTTATATGTATAATGTCCTATAGTATAATATAAAAAATTAGAAATATAATAGTTCATCGCTCAGATGATAAGATTAAAATTATAGTTAATGCACTAATGCAGGAAGAGGATTTGACAGCGGTTACTTTTGTCATTTTGCTCTGGTTCCAAAACCGAGGCATATTAGGACGAGGCCAAATGGGGTCAGGCTATGGCCTCGGGTGTGAACCGAAGCAGAAACCCCACATTTTGCCTTGGTTCTTATGAGAACTGAAGCCATATGGTGCGATAGAAAATCAACCCTAGGTTCTTCCGCCACCTGGGTTCTTCCGCCACCTGAGTTCTTCCACTACCTTCAGAACACCATGGAAGTTGTTGTCCATCTTCGACTCACCGAAAAACACCACACCTCCTAGGAACCTTCGCCACTCACATCTTCACTCATCAACGAGTCCATTATCATCTCACAACAGTCACCAAAGACAGAACCACCAACGTTCACCTCAAATCTGCATCATGAACAACAACATCGTGGATTGTAGCAGCGTTCATAGGGAAGGAGACCCAACGGTGTGACGTGGTGGTGCAAGGTAGACGGAGCAACAGACCTGTGGTGGCACGAATAGTTGGAGCTCAACAACAGTAGGAGCGAGGCGCGATGAGAGGAATCACAGGCGTGAGGAAGAAGAAGAAGAAGAAGAAAAGAGATTCGCGTTTTTGAACCCTAACAGAACATATGGCATCGGTTCAATTTTTAACTGAGGTAAAAAACTCTTTTTGGCACCGGTTCAATTTCACCTGAGGCCAAACATCATTCTAGTAGCATTTTTGAAATAATGGCCAACTTTTTGGCCTCGGTTCAATTTTTAACCAAGGCAGAAAACCCTTTTTGGCACCGGTTTTCTTAGAACCGAAACAGAAATGTGTTTTCTGCCTCGGGTATATTCTGAACCGAGGCATAAAACTTGGAAAAATTTACAAAAATGTCACCGCGCCATTTTATGCTTCGGTTAAGTGACAACCAAGACCTATAACACGAGTTAAAAAACCCAAACTGCACTAGTGATAGTTACATATGATCACCTAAAAAATATTTTTTATTTTATTTTAAATTTAAACAATTATATATGATCAAATAACTTTCATTTCTTATATATAAATAGATGATAGAGCACGTGAGGGACATGAATAGTGAAATAGTGTTAGAGAGGTGTAGATAATAAAAGTTACTTATGTTGGTTTTGTAACATCCCTTTAAAGATGTTACGTATAATTTATAATTCGTCAAAACTTTCAACACACACAAACTCTGATACCATCACTTGAAAGTGAGAACAATCTACTAAAACTTTATTTCATCAATGTGAATCAACCTTTTTAAAAAAATAACCAAACCAATATAAGTCATCAAAGGAAAACTATTTAAAAGAAAAAAAAAACTTCCAAATTCAAATTAAACTTCTACTAAAGTCAATTATACATCTTATTCAAAAGACAAAACCATTTGCTTTCCAAAAACTCCCATAAGCTTTTCCAACGAGCTTCTCATAATGATGTTTCTCCAACTGCAACTACATCAACATATGCTCCTATATAATGCAAGTTATGTGATCTTGATAGGTGGAAATCACAACCACCAACATCCAATGGTGAGTTAACCAATTGAAACATCAAATAACAAATTTAATGCCAACATACAACTCACCTAACATGATTATGTATGTTCATACTCAACCAATTCATATTACCACTAAGTAATATCACACAATATGGCATTCTCTTCTAACCAATCATTTATCTTTCATGCGCACCAACGCCTCTTGGAAAAGGTCTTTTCCTTACTTTCCATAAGCAACAACTCTACCTGCTCACCAAAGCTTAGGTAAGAGCACTCTTGCTAAGCTCATGACAAAGCTTTATGGTTGAAAGAAACTCTTTTACCAGAATTACGAAAGCCTTCTAGGTAAAAAAACCAATTTGGCGTATATCATCTTACGCCAAATCATAACCAATCATCATGTGATGAACGATACCTCATCCTATCATACATATTCAACATAAAATATCATAACAATCATACCATACCAGAATCATCACTCCAAGACCTACAATTCCATTCAAATCAAACAAAACAGATAAAATAGGCACCCTGATGCTCAACACTAGGCTCAACGCCATTCGCCTCGTAATTTCCACCGCTTAGTACTAGAAAGCCAGAGTTCAATGCCAAACCTCTCACAATTCCACCGCTCAATGCCAAAACCAGTGCTCAGTGCCCAAAGCCTCGCAAAACCTATCGCTCAATGCCAGAGAGCTAGTGATCAACACCCCATGCTAGCTACACAAAAAATATAAAAACAACGACTTTCATGAGAGCCTCGTGTAAATGTATCGATGGTTGATGATGACAGCGTTTGAGGTTTAGTGGGAGAAGATGAAGGTGATGATATGTCATCATTTGGCTGGTCAAATTTTTGAGTCAGGATGATTGAGACATGGCAACTTTTTATCAGGCAAATTTAGAGAGTGAGGATAGCCATGTGATAGTCTTTAATTGGTTAGCTTTGTGAGTAGAGGATTGCTTAAGAAGTAGAGTGCATATGTAAGTTAGGGGGTGGACAACATATATTTTCGGAATTTGCCAATTTTAGTCTTTTCCTGAAGGTTGTTTGCAATTTCTTTATTTTCACACCTTGTATGAGATTAACATAACTTCAGTTGTATCAAGAAAACAATAGAATATCTAAGAACATATGTTATTTAAGTCAAATGCTATTTTTTATGTATTTTTATTTCACAAGGCCACCATTGGAATTTGGTCTTATTTTGAAGGTGTTTTGTAATTTTTTTTATTTATTTTCACACCTTGTATAAGATTAACATAACTTCAACTACATCAACAAATATTAGAATAGCCAAGAAAATATGTTATGCAACTCAAATATTATTTTCGACGTGTTTTTATCTCATGAGGCCATCATTGGAATTTGACCTTATTCTCAAGGTATTTTGTAATCTCTTTATTTTCACACCTTATATGAGATTAACATAATTTTAGGTGCATCAACAAACATTAGAATATTCAAGAAAATATTTTATGCAAATCAAATGCTACTTTTGTTGCGTTTTATCTCACGAGGCCACAATTATATCCATTTATATACATAGAAAAGGCACTTATTTTATTAATATCTTTTAGAAGTCTTTAGAGGTTATTAAGTGCAGGAAACACCTTATTGTAAAAAAAAATGAGTACATAAGAATGCAATGTGATAGAATTTTATGCAGCACACATCACAATGGAACATGCAATGCAACACATTACACATTTTATTATTTCGCTTTTATATGTCATCATTAATGTGATAAAATTTTAAGGTTAAACTAGTTACCTTTTCAAATAGGTTGACTTTTGATACGTAAAAGCACAAGTACTATTTTATTGGGTTTTTTGTTGTTGGATTTCGGCTCGAGGAAGGATCCCAACTTGTAAGTTTTCCAAACAATGGAAAGGTCACAAACATTAATAACATCACATATTTTTCATCACACTATGTCCAAGCGAAATGGAGCATTGTTGCATCAAACTATGGCCAAGGAGGAAATCAAATTTGCTTTCAAGAAAATATTGTTTGAATTCCATTCGGTCAAACATCCCTTCAAACTTACAGCACATGTATAAGGATGGCTTCTTGCATATTTTGAAGTTTGAGATCCATCAAGTCATCCTTCGAAACTCCTTGTGGCCCGTCACACCTATTGGAAATTCTAGGAGCAATGGTGGAACAACTTTGTGTCTAGTGGAAATGTTCTAATCCCAAGTCTGATGATGGAATCGTTGTTCGCTTTAGAGTGTGGGCTCCTGATAAGTGCGTATTTTTTCCCTCATCTAATGTTTAATTCTAGGTATTTAATTGAATTTGTGTGCTTAAAGATTGATTTAATTGGGATTTATTATAATTGGGTTTATTGAGCATGAGGTACAAAAGCATGTTAAAAATAACTTTTTAGTTGCATAAATTTTCTTTGGATATTTTGAGGTGTGTTAGTGCAGCTACAGCTAAGTTGAGCTCATGGAGGTGTGGAAATAAATTGCTCAAAGCTTCATGACACCTTAAAGATAAATCCAAGAATAGGAAATTATCAAAATCACAAAAATCCAAGCCAAGCATTCCATGAAGACGACAAGAAAAGCTTGAAAAAGTGAAGAAGTTTGGCTAAGCCAAGAAGAGAGCAAC
>Ga0209589_1012213_pt1 | contig 11747 bp, 3 predicted proteins | sample CowpeawhiteBW_FD_187525 | JGI IMG/M metagenome (GOLD analysis project Ga0209589, IMG submission 187525) | Root nodule microbial communities of legume samples collected from California USA - Cow pea white BW (SPAdes) (version 2) | ecosystem: Host-associated > Plants > Roots > Nodule | place: USA...
ATATATACATACATATATATATATATATATATATATATATATATATATATATATATATATATATATATAAAATTTCAATTTGAGAAGTGTAATCCAAAATATGGGAGGTGGGAAAAGAAACACTCCTCCTTAGTCTTTCGGGTGTTAAATGCTTTGAGTGTACTTTTGGGCCACTTTAGATGGAGCCTTTCTTTCCCCACGTGGGTTACTTGGTTGAGACAGTTTCTTTTCGCACCTCCACAAATTTCTTCTTGTATTACCATATTTTGTTTTTTACTTTTTTTATAATTGTACAATTCAAAAATTATTTTTGAACTTTCAGATAATCTAATTTTTCTTTGAATTATGTAATCCATAAAGAAAGAATGTTTTCTAGAATATATAATTCAAAAATCATTTTTTATTTCCGAATTATAAATCCATAAGTTATTTTTTATTTTTGGTGTAATCCAAAAGTCTTTTTTAAGAAAAAAAATTCATGGTGTAATTCGAAATAAAAAACAATTTTTAGATTATATAATTCAAAAAGGATAAAATGAAAGAGAAAATTATGAAGGTGTTGGAAGAAAATGCCCTTGATGGACTATATTTTCATGTACTGGTCACATGAAAGAAGAAGAAAAAACTCAAACACTACATATCAAAGTATCCATTCTAGAACGAAGGAACGAGAGTGTTAGAAAAATGCAATGCCAAGTAGAAAAGAACACTAAGCCAAGAAATGTCTTTTCTTTTTATCCCCACAATATCCGATTACGTCCTCTTTCATAAAATAATTGTCTTAAATAAGATTTTTTTTTTTTTCTAAAAGAAATAGATATAGTTTTGGTCTTTAAAATATGTTTGGAGTAGGGTGAAGATTTGAGAGAGAATGAGTGAATTGATTTGAGGGAATAGAAAGGACACCGGTGTTGTTTGAATTAAAAAGAAAAATAATGTGATTTGAGTGAATTTAAAATGAAGATTTGTGAAAATTTTTATATGATGTGATATGAGATTAAAAAAACATTTTAATAAATAAAATTATGTCATTATCATTTTACCTTTTAAAATAAAGGTGATATAAATTTAAATATAAATAGTAAAATTATTATCGACTTAAAAAGTAATGGAATAGAATAAAAAAAACTGGGAGAGTAAAAACAACACAAGCAATAGAATAAAAAGACATAAAAGTAATGGATAATAGGCTTAAAAATGCGAGAATTGATTCTCATGCCTACCAAAATCGATTCCTATGCATTTAAAAGTGATTAGAATCAATTTCGTGATCTCACGTTGTTATAGGCACAGTAAATCCTCACTTATATCTACATAATGCAAGGATGCAAATTTGATGCTCACCCACAAATCTCCTCCTCACATACCTTCAAAACCACTAAATCAAACAACCTACCCACTCGCAAATCCATCCGTTTATACATTATAGAAGCAAACACACCCTTAACACGTTGGTGATGTTATCATAAAACTACCATATATCGCGATAAACTTTTTTAGATCACTGTTACCGAAACGATCACATCACCTCATAATATTATTAAGCGTTACAAGTAAATCATGTTAATATTAAAAATAATTTATTTAACAAAATATAAAACCAATGATTTAAAGCAGATGTCACATAACCATAATTAATCTAGAAATAAGTTAATACTGAATGTGAAGAATTTTTTATGTTTTTTTTTTCAAGGTTTTTCTTTGATAAGTCGGGTAGACACTAGTTAATTTGGTTCAATTTATAAAAATTGATTTTGATTAAAAGAAGTTTACAGGATAAAAATATTTATATAAAAAGAATTTTAAATAGCCAAAATACTAATACAAGTTTCATGGGTTGGAACAAATCTAGGAACATTCTTTAAAGAAAAAAAAGTTATTTAAAAGTAAATGAAAAGAAAAATACTTACAAAATCGTGTCAAGTTGAGATAAGTTATATTTGACCTTAGTCGTTTCAAGTTGGTTGGACATAAGTTAGGTCTAGCTAAATCTGGTTTAAGTCAAGTATAAGTCGAGTTAAATTCATTTTTGCTTAGGTCTTAACTCATGTTGGACTAAGTTGGGTTGGATCGAAGTTTGACCAAGTTGGGTTGGACCTAGGTTAAGTTGAGTTGCGACCATGTCAAGCTAGTCTGGTTGGGCTTAAGTTGAGTTGTGTCCAAGTCAGGTTAGGGTTGATTGAGTCCACATCAAGTTAAGTTGAGTTAGGTGCTAATCAAACTAAGACTAGTTGTGCCCACATTAGGCTAGCTTTAGATCAGGTCATGTTAGGTCACGCTAAGACAAGATCAGCCAAGGTCAAATCCATGTTGGACAGTGTTGGGTTACGCCAAAGTGAAGTCAAATCTTTAATATACTTTGTTTGAGACAAGTGCAGACTGTCATCGTTATTCCAAGAAACTTCAATACCGAAAAAAATCAAAAGATCCTAGATCTTTTAGAGAAGAATGCTTTGTATCATAGAGTAGATGATGTTCTTGTGATCATTATATCATCAAATAGACAAATATGAAAAACATATAATTAGTCTATAATTTATCGACTAGAAAAGGATCACTTTTGGTAAGAGTGGAACCGAGTTTAATGAGCATTAGTCTAAGTTTTTAAAACCAAGATTTAGGAGTTTGTTTCAGACTGTAAATTTGCTTTATTAGAGTCACAAATTGGAATCACGGGAGACGAAACTACAAGGCTATTGCATGTAAACAGTCTTTAGCCAAGTCTATCACTAGTGCATATTTGACATTTTACTTCGTCTTATAGGCCTCAGTTATAGCGAAACCGAAGCTTATAAAGAGGCTGTGGCATTTTTGCAATTTTGTCCAACTATATTGTCTCGGGTCTCTGAAAACCGCTGTAGTAAAGGGACTTTAGGCCTCGGTTACAAAAGAATCGAAGCCTATAAGGCAGCTCAATAAGCAAAATTTCAAAATTGTCACTAGCGTCAACATTTTTTGCCTCGGGTGTTTAGGGACCAAAGAAGTAAAGGAACTTTAGGCCTCGGTTATTAATTGAATCGAGGCCATAAAGCCTATTAAATTCCCAAATCATGAAACACTTTCACTATTCATCGTCTTCTCACAATCTTTGTGCGTAAAACCCTATTTGTTCTCTCTGCCACCACCACTGTCCAGCTCCATCGTCGACCAGCTATAGCCGCCGTTCGTCGCACGTCATCGCCTCCGTCGCGCCATCCATTGTCGCCGATTAAATCGTCGCCTCTCGTTACCGGTGAGTTCGAAAAATGGGTTTCCTATCGCGTTTTTTTTTCTTTTGCGTTTTTGATTCGTTTGTGTTGCTTTGGAGTTCACAAATTTAAGGTTCAAAACACACCATTGCCATGTCACAAAGAGGCACCGCTGTTGCAACTTTGTGGGCTGAGTGTGAATCTAAGGCATTAATTGTTGTTGTGAACCCATTTGGTTGTGACTGTTGTGTGTAACATCCTGTCAGGATATTACGAGTTTAAATAATAAAATAAAATAAAAAAATAAAACTCATTAATTATAAATCCATTTCCCAAAAACGCGGGAAATTTCAACTTTATTAAATAAATAAAGATGCCAAAATCCTTGAATATAATTACTATTACCATAAAAAATAGTCCAGTAATATTAATAATTACAACTGATTTGAAATCATAAAGACAATGTAAAAACTTTGAGAAAATTGCCCCAAGACTAGCCCCGCTCCGGCTCTATGCCTCACCAGATCTACCTACAACATCATTTGCTCACGTATACCGCGTATACGATCATCGCCAAACATAAGTAGATAGGGTGAGCTTAACAGATAAAACATATACAATTATATATACCCATATACAACATATCAATATAAACAACACAATCATTCCAAAGGATTTCCCTTCCTTTGATTCATACCACCTGGCCACAACCAGGTTATTCGTGTTCTACATCTTCTAGTGATTACTTCTAGGTGACTTGCTGCCATACCTATCGGCCACAACCGATAGAGCACGTGCGGGAAACCATGTTACGAATCATACACCGTAACGCCAGGTGGAGTTCCTAAATACGAACATAGTTCGCAATGTCCCAAGACTACCAAACTCGCCAGTCAAATACTGAGGAGGGCAATCTATCTGGACCCATCCGTACTGCCCACAACCAGCACACTCACACCGGCAACACTCGTCAACCCGAGTCACAACTTAAGAGTTCCTCGTGTTCACCCGCCATCCCGAGCCACAACTCAAGAGATGATATTCTGAGTCACAACTCAAGGAATACCACGTGCTTTAACCCCTATCCCGAGCCACAACTCAAGGGATACGTTTTGAGCCACAACTCAAGGAACACCAACAATCCCACATTTGAAGCATCACCATAAGCCTTGTAGATCACGCCCACAGAATCAAGAACACCAATATTGTTGCAGTAAAATCGCCTGGCGGGGTACACGTACCGTCAGGCGCTGCCGCTTCCAGATTGCTTGGCGGGGGACACGTACCACCAAGCGCTAAGCGCCTTAGTCTTCACTGTCGCTGCAACTATCGCCTGGCGGAACTTCCTGTGCCGCCAGGCGCCACGTGCCTTAGTATTTGCTAAACTGCAGACTTAGCCTGGCGCACCCCTCCTTACCGCCAGGCGCCACCGAGATCCAGAACCCCCTGTTTCTACGTTGTCGCTTGGCGAGTCAATCACCACCGTCAGGCGCTACACCAGTAGTTGCGCAATACTGATTTTAGTTCAGGTTCAAGCACACTTCACACGGGTTTCTCTCATTTGTTCTCATTATAGAGTACCCCTAATGAAAGGCATTGCCATCTATAATGTTCCAAGCCTTATAGTACCTCACATGTGCATTCATCCCGTAGTCATATAGACCATCCCAAGCATGCTCAAACAAAATATAAGTAGCAGCACTCTAACAATTTTAAGCACATGATCTTATGCACTAATGCAATTTAATATTGACACTCATGCCTTCACCAAACCAATTATCCACATGTGACTAACCCAAAGGAACATTCAAATTGATAGAGACTTACCACATAACCCAATCATGCTTCATTAGAAGTTACTTGAACTTATCAAGAGCATATTCATGTATTTTACAGACTCCAAAATCAGCAATATTAAGTAATTTATATCTCTAGCTACGGACCTCCAAATCCAATCTCCATCATTCAAAATGAAGAACCACATGTTATGGACCACTTGTCACAATTTTACCTAAATCAACGGTTAACGAACTAGGAAATGCAGTTTTACGAAAACTGCGCAAACCAGAAAAACATGGTGGCACCTAGCACCCAGAAGTGAGGAGGTGGCGCCTGGTGGGACTAAACTACCGCCCGGCGGTTCCTGTTGCGCGAAAAATACGAAAAACAGCATTTTTTGTGAATAGAACACCATGCACCTCTTTGGTATGGCGCTTGGCGACCAAATGGGTGCTGCCAGGCGGTTCCTGCACCTGCGAACCTTACCCCCTTCACAACAACTCTGATTTCCATCAATTTCTGACTCCATAGGATACGAACCCAGTTATTGGGATTATGGTTCATCCCTAACACTTCCCATTCACGAATTCATTCACATTTCCCCTTAGATTGCTGCCACTATAGAAATTCTCAATTCATCAACCCTAAGATAATATTCCTACTTTTTCATCCAATTTATTCATCAATTAAATGAATTTCAATGATGTTTGACATCCAATCACCCCTTAACCATTAAAATTTGCTTTCGCTCCGATTAGAGTCATCTCAAAACATTCAGAACATCAAAATCGAACCAAAATTGGTTTGCGTCGCCTAGCAATCTTCATCACCGCCAGGCAGTTCAAGCAAAACCCAGAAACTGGGTTAATCTGTCACGCGTCGCCTAGCAGCACAAAGCTCACCGCCAAGCGGTTCCTCTCGGGAACCCAGAAAATAAGCAAAATAGGATGAGTCGCCTTGCGGTAGTTCATCGTCCGCCAGGCGGTTTCTGGAAATTTTCCAGAAACCCATAATTTGCGAATTAATTCAACAGGAAGCATGTTATTTCTCATCATACATCATACCATTAACAAAACAACATAAATTACGAGTTCAGCTCCCCTAACCTGGTTTCCTTTGCTTAAAACTCTAGTAGCCCTTGGTTCTCCCTTACTTCCAATAGTCTTCCTTAGTTCCAGCCCTCCCTTGGCTGCTTGGGTTTCCTTGCCCTTTCACCTTCATGCCAAAGAAATTTTGGCAAAAAAAAATAAAGTTTAATTTGGGTTCACCAAGGTTTGAACCCCTCACCATGCCAAAGCCAAATCAATGTTCTACCATTTAACCAATTCATGTTTCATGATGATTAATATAATTTTATGATTATATTATCACTCAACATACTCTAGCATATTATTAAAACAATAATAATTAAATAACACACAAATAGCATACATAGAACTTAAACCCAAGTCCTCTAACACATTTAAGTACTCTCAACCATTTGAGCTAGTAATTTTTCACATCATAGTTATCCGCATTAAATGCCTTAAAGGCTCCTACTACCCGCATTTATTAAATAATTATTTAATTAATTATTTAAATTCCTCGGGTCTTACACTGTGAATGAGGTAGCAACAAATTTGACGAATTTTGTTGTGATTGTTGCTGCATTGGAACCTTTGGTTGTTGCAGCATGTGTGCAAAGTGATGACTTGTGTGTCTCCCAGCGATTGGCCAGCCACTGCGACGAAAAACTATCGCGTCTCCCGGCGACCACCGCTGCTGCAAGAGCTCCAGATTTTTTACAAAATGGCTTTGGTTCACACCTGAGGCCAAAAGTCATCCCCTTTTGGCCTCATTCAAATATGCCTTGGTTCTAGAACTGAAGTAGAATATCAAAAACAATCGGGGCCAAAAGCCCTTACTGCACTCGTGTATATTAAGAAAGATATTGTCAAAATCAATTTAATAAATAGACCACCTTGAAGATACAATTTTTGTTAGAATGAATGAATGGTAGTTGATTTAACAACAAAGTTGAAAGTGTTAATGCAATGAAAACCCTTAATTTGATGAAAGCCCTAAGTAACTAAGCTAGCTTTGAACATTGGAAACTACATCAACATTGAATTTGTTCTTAAAAATTCACTTGTAGCCAACTTTTAAAACATTGAATCAAATTTTTATTTATTGTAAGGACGTGAAAGGATATAACAAGCTTTTATCTCTTTGTCAAAGTGATAATCAAGTTTCTTATTGATAAGTACCTCAAAATGTTAGTTGTTGTTGCCAAATAAGGCAAATGTGACTATTCAACTTGAAATTTATAGGAGTATTGAGGGTCAATATTCAATGCAGCTAACAATTCAAAAAATATATTTACCTTATATGAACTAATTTAGAATTTTTCGATAGATTTCTTTGTATAATGGTTAATTTGGAATGAAAAACTTGATAGGTTATTTTTCTCATTGATTTTTTGAGAGATTGTGATTTTATATATATGATATTAGGTCAACACACACATATAAGACATTTGATACCACTTTTAACCCTAAACCTTAACCTTGTGTTTGGTTGAAGAATTTCAAAAATTCCAAGAAATTGAAATACATAGTATTTAAATTACTTACAATTGAATTCCATTCATTTATTAAATAGTTTGTTTGGATGAAGTAACTACAATATCTTAGATTTCAATTTTCCTGTTTAGATAAAGCAAATTTCAATTTTCAAGCAAACTCAACTCTATCTTTGAGCCTAAGATGAGTTATCTCAGCTTTCGATTTGAGATGACTTGTCTCGACTTTCAATTCGAGACGACTCATGAAGATTTAACCTCGACCGACTAGGTCTGACCTTCGACATGGACCGACTCAGCTCGACCTTTGGCCCGACCGAGTCAGCTTGACCATCGACCTGATTTGACTCAAATCAACCTTCACCACAAGCCTACTCGACTCAACCTTCGTGAGTGGAGTGAAATTTCAATTTCCTTCTTTTTTTTAGTGAATTTCAAATTCTACTGTTTTAGTTATTTGAAATACCTTATTAAAATTCCTCAATTTCAATTTTCTTTTAATTTTCTCATCCAAACAAGTCATTTTACTTTAAAGAATTTCAAATTCTCCAAATAGATGAATTATTCTATTAGTCTTTTCTGCCCGATGTGAGATTTTGACTCACACTTGAATTATTCTCAACTAGCTCCTCTCAAGGATGAATCCTTTTTCATATTGTATATTTTCTCTTAGGTATATGGTGACCAACTTATACCATTGTGGTTATGGTGTTGTTATAGCGACATAAGTCATACTTATACCCTTGCCCTTGTTGTGGTTATGGTATTTGTTGTTATAGCGATATAAGTTAGTCATCTCGAACCATAGACTCTGATACCATTGTCATATGGATTATCATTGAGAGATTGTGATTTTATATATATGACATTAGTATAATACACATATAAGACATTTAACACCACTTTTAATCCAAGATTTTAAAGTAATGGGTTTACGATTCTTTTATCTTATATTATTTAACTTTATCTTTTATATCTAATATGGAACTTTAGCTCATACTTAAATTATTTTCGATTACACGGATTGCTCCCAACAAAACTTAGATTTAGATTACTTAGTCTAAAACTAAAAAATGCACGTACTGAAACTGTTGAAAAAAAAAAACCCTTAAAAATTAACTCTATTCACCGAGAGTCCTTGAAAATATGATAGAAGGACCACTTTATCTTGCATACTGTACTACCAAAACTATATTTGATAATTGCCAAATACACCTTCCCTACTTGATAAATGCATCTTCCTTGTGACGTCGGAATTTATAAACCAACCATGATGCAATTTTGTTATTCATTATTTTACGCAATTGATTTAACATTTAGAATCTTAATTCACTTTCTATATATAAAAAATAAAAATTATTCAAAATTAGTTTCAATCAATTATACATATAATAGTCTTCTGGTGAACATTTTGTCAATGTTATTAATGGATGAAAGGTTTTGACTTATTTCCCAGAAATGAAAATTACTTAAAAACAATGAGCCAACTAAGAATATGTATTAAGTACGGAAATTGAATTAGTATCGATCAACTAAGAAAATATCCAATGATCAAATTATATTATTTTTAAGAAAGAAAATTGAAGTAAGTGGTATGAACTAAGAAAATATCCAATTGTGTGATGAAAGTCATAAAACTTCGTAAAAATTATGCATTTTTTCAATAAGCAAATTTCTTATCAAAATGATATGCTTTGGTTTGAGTAGAAGCAACATCAGAATATATCAGAAGATGAAATAAAGTAAACACAAAATCTTCAATTTGTTTTTCTTTATATTCCACCCTTTTTGTCAAGAAGAAGAAAAAGTGCATGAACCAAAGAAGATGTATGCTTATAAATCAGTTCCTGAAGTTCATCATAACGTTGAATGTTTTGAATGTGGTCCATTATTAATTCAGGTTCCAACCAATGAACATGGGTTTGCAGGATCTGAATTTTAGCCAAAAATTCAGTGTCATGGTCTGTCGTGGAGCATTATTTTTGGATGATTCCATAATAATTAGAAGAGACATAAGAGATATATTGTATCATTACTTCCAAATTTCATCTTCATCATTTTGTATAATCTACAGTTTCTGAGTAGTTCTAGAAGAGATATTTCATTTTTATTTAAAATAAATTTAACCACATGTCAAATTCATGACACAATTTTTAGTTATTTCAAAAATAATGTTATGGATACTCAAATTATGTATTTAAAGTTAATAAATTATATAATAAAAATATTGATTTAAAATATATCTTCAAATATATAGTTTTAGTCTTTAAATACTGAATTGTGAGTTTGGTCTCCAAATTAAAATAATAATAATAATAATTTCTTTAGCCCTTCAATATTGAAAAAAATATTTTACTTTTTAAATATTAAATTCAATCTAAAAACAATTTTAAATGCTAAATCCTATGTAAACCTTAAATTTTTTAATTGTAAAAAATTGATTTCAGTCTCTCAAATTTAGTATTTAGCAAATTTTTTTTTCGAAAAACTAACATATGTTTTTAAGATTTGAAGAACCATAATCAGAATAACCCAACTTTTATAAACACTAAAAACATATCTAAACATAAAATATATAATGTAATATAGTTTGGTAAATGGACAATTTAGTAAAGATGCTTACTTGTAATATATATTTAAAACAAATTCCAAGTTTCTTTCTAAAAAGAAAATATTGTTTTTTCTTCAAAAACATTTGCAAAGTGAAATAATTTTTTACATCATTGTTAGTAAAATAAAAATCACTACAGGTTTTTAAAAATCTGTCATAAAATATTTAATTTTAAGGGAATTAATCAGTTTTTTACTGATAAATAAATATATTCATTTATATTTTATTAGTTAGGATTTAGCACTTTTGTATTTATTTGTAAAATAACAAGTAGTAATATAATTAATTTTAATCTATTATTTTTTTTAAACTCTATTAATAGTTAAAATAATGAAATACATGTTTGGTATTATTATTTATCATGTGTCAATAAAATACAAATTAAATTAATTTAAGAGAAACCATTCAAAGTTTTAAATTAAAAAAAAAACAGAAAAGAAAAAGTAGATATTTTCCATTTAATATTAATTGTATCTTAATGTTAATTTTTCTATGCAATAGTTATTAAAGACAAAATGTGTGTATAATTACTGTAACTATTAAATAAATTTAAATAAAATTAACGAAATTAAAATTTTGTAATGCCACTGTAATTTTTTTATTGTAAAAAATATATTAATATTTATTTACTGAACTAACAGTTTATCCTAATTTTTTATTTAAATTATCTTCTTAAATCATATATTTTACTTAATTAATTAATAATGTTTTTTTTTTAATTTTAATAAGCGACCTCGCGACGTAATTTAAATATATTTGTGGTTCAACCAAATTTATTAGAATAACTTTTAAATTTATTGAAGGTTTAAATAATTCATAAATTTATATATTTTTCATTAATTTTTTGTTGATTTTTTTTTCTTTTTAAGTATCAAAATATTTTTTATTTTCATTTCCTTTGTTTGATTTTATTATTAATTAAATGACATCATTATTTTTTTCTTTTTATATTCAACTCATATATTAACTGACCTTGTAATCTAATCCTTTTCGACTCACTAGTTAACTAATTTCTTCTTTAACAAAAAATAGTTGACCTAATAAATAAGATTAGAACGAAAATTCACAAGTATTGAGGGCATAAAGGAGTTAATTGAATCGAGAGAAGGAAGAGTTAGATCAACACGTTAAAGTATTTCAATAAGAGTAACAAATATTTATAACATATATAATTAAATTTATTACATTTAAACACGGCTTTAAGTGTAAAAGTAAATAAAATAAGAATTATGTGTTTCAGTTTATCAATAAGACTAAGATGGCTATTATTTTCATAAAATTAAAAAGTATATATTATTGAAAGTATGGCTTAATATTTGTAAAATAAATTTTAACTATTAATTATATAGGAACTATGCACACATATAGAAGAATGAATGGAAGTCTGTATATTATGTGAAATGAATAAACTTATTTATACACAGTACAGAAGCAAAAAAATGAAAGCAACTATCATATAACAGTACTAACTGTTTTAACTATCTAAGGTTCAGTTTTGACTTATTCCTAACACACCCCCTTAAGTCAAAACAGGTTTTACAACTCCAATAGATTGTCTCAGATACCTAAACCTCTCCCCTTTTAAGGCTTTGGTAAAGATATCTGCCAA
>Ga0209589_1012214_pt1 | contig 11747 bp, 5 predicted proteins | sample CowpeawhiteBW_FD_187525 | JGI IMG/M metagenome (GOLD analysis project Ga0209589, IMG submission 187525) | Root nodule microbial communities of legume samples collected from California USA - Cow pea white BW (SPAdes) (version 2) | ecosystem: Host-associated > Plants > Roots > Nodule | place: USA...
CTAAGAAAACTTTTCAAATATCAACATATATACTCAATGGTTGAGAAATAACAAAAATTGTTTTAGCGAAATAAAAGAGTTCTTGAAATGAAATAAAAATTAATAATAATAAGTAAAGATTTTTTTTTATATTACCAAGTAAATGAAATGTTTATGCTATTAAACACTTAAATTAAGAGTATTAAACATTCTCATGTGAAAGAAAAATATACAATAAATAAAAATATTAAAAAATAATAGAAATATTCAAATGTTAGACATAATTTTTTTCAATTGACATACATCATTTTAATATAATTACATAAAGATTATGATAAGATAAAAATATATTGGAGATGCGAATGAGTTTCATGACAAACCAAATATTTAGAAGAAATAAAAAATAAAAAAAATAAAACGAGGATGGAAATATGGCGGGGATATATTCATCCCCATCCCCATCCTCATACCCAATTGAAAAAATCGGAGATTCCCCATACCCATACCCATACCCAGTCAATGCGGAGATTCCCCGTCAAAACGGGAAGAGTTCGGACAATACCCACGGGAACAGGTTTATTTACCATCTCTACTCTTTAAGTAATTGAAAGTTTACTTCCTATAAATACTTACAAATAATATAATAATTTAACATTTCATTACAGAATTTGTATATAGAAAAATGATATTTTAACACATTTTTTTATTCATTTTTAGTCTATTATTTTAATTATTATTAGATTATTTATTTTAATTTTTAATTTTTTTATGATGTAATATAATGATTTAATGATAATTGAAATAGTAAATTAAAAAAAAAAAAATCATTGTCTATATATATATATTATATTATATTGTTTTTAACCACAGTAATCTGTAGTCGGAAAGGAACGAACAACAGATATGAACAGGGAAGGCAGTGACGTAGCAGGGAAACCTCAAAGGTGAGTGTGGCTGAGAAAGACACAACAGATCTGTTCGTGGGATAGGAGAAGCAACACCAACACGCAAATCGGAAGAAAGATAACCATTGAACCACGGAATTGTTAACCAGGTGCGTTCTGCATAAATTTTGACCTAGGAACAAACAAATCCAGTGCGGTTTTTTGTTTTCTTTCTAGTGTTCAACCGATCGTTGAATGGACTCTAAACTCGTGATTTTAAAGAAGTTTGAGCGAGTTTTTCGTAACTCGAGCCTATTTAAAAACGGTTCTACCCGCAGAATTGATTAGGTTCGAAGGTGTGGGAAAGTAAAGTCGTGTTGAATCACGAGTTCGATAAACCTGATAAAGGAGAAAGAGATAGAGTGGAAGAGCAATTTTGAAAAGCATTGATTTACAAGAGGACCAACGGAGATAAAATTAGAAGCTAGGAACAGAAATACAAGGTCAATGAGTTAGATATTTTGGTACAAAATTTAGAAAAATACAGTGGTCTAGTCCTTGGTATCAACAAATTCATTCCACTTTTTTCTTCCGATTCTAATGCAGTAGTAATCAGGAGTATGTATGATCAATCTCTGAGGTGTGAATAGTTCCTTTATTTGCTATAATGTATATTAGTTAGTTCTGGACCTTTTGAGCAGCAGCAAAATTGAGAGTTAGATTTGACATAAAAATAAAGTTGTAATAAGAAGAGGTTGAGTAGATCTAATAAAATAAATACTAATAAGGTGAGAGTTCAGGGCAAAGTGTGCTTATGAGTGTGGAGGATTTGACGCGTGTGGTGTTATTGGGAAATTGGAAATGCAAATGTCAACAGCACATTGCCTTTGCATTAGTTATTAGTTACTTATTTGCAAGTTAGAGGAGAAGAGAGTACACAGATACAGAACAAGAACAGTTGTCTCTGAAGTAAACGCTCTTTACCTTGCCTGAAATGAGTTTGCAGTTACATACATGCGGTACTATAGTTTCTTGGCTCACTTTTGAGCTTCACCATGTGACTTGGTTAGGGCATATGCCTTTAATAAGGATATCATTGCTTAATTTAATCACCAAATTCATGAATTTGAACTGATTAATTGCATACCTTTGACTAAAAAAAGAATTATTAGTATATTTTTTATTTAAGTATCATATTTTCGTTGATAAAGCACTATAAGCAGCTTTTCTTTTTGTTTCCTTCTTTTCCACATTGTCATTATGACTAGATATATTGAATGGAGCAATAATTAATATTCAGCATTATTCAATATATCACCCGTGCAGTTCTTATGTTTGACTTAATCCTCTTATGATTCCAGCTTGGGAAGACATTGAGCACTCGGCCTAACATATTACCAACAGTATATCATCAAGAACTCGCCAAGTTACAGGTACAGTGGCATCTACCTGTCTATTTAATGTACGTTTAATTTTGTGGGTATGTATGTGCCTTTTACAAACCTAGCATAGGAAACATGATCTCTTTCAATTCTTACCTATTCTTTCTCACGTTCACAGACTTATGAGTATGTGGTTCAAACACATGCTACCCAAGATTTCAAACTTATCACTCTTCCTATTACTCAAAGTCTTTACCAAATTGTTTGATGTAAAGTTTAAACTAAACATGCATGATACACATATTTGTGGTACATATATATCCCTGTTATCATGTTAAGGGCTGGCTATCTTTAGGCTCTGCATTATGAACATCAGTATGACATTATATTTTTATTATATCTACAATATAGGTTTCTACTTTTATGAAAATAGTACTAGTACAGGTTTGAGTTTGATTTGACCAGTTGAAGACTTTGCTCATGTAATGTAACATTTAGAAATTAAGTTCAAGCTCTTATATAGGATCCCATACCTAATGACATTAAGTTAAAATTTCAAGTCTTTCCTCTACTGCCTGCCTCTTAATTTGCTTAGCTATGTAGCCCAGGTGATGTCTTTTTCTCTCAACCTAGATTTTGTATGCTCTTTCTGTTTATTAAGCATGAGGTAATCATGGTCTTATATAGTAACTATCAATTAAGTCTTTGTGTGTGCCTATAATTAGCTATGATTAAAATCATTAATTAGTTATTCATGATTGATAGATGATAATAATACAAATAAGACAACTCTATGGTGATGAACCATTACGTTTACTTGTTCCTAGTTTTTCTACTATTAAGTTTTATTAGCAAGTCATATCAATTGGGTACACATTCTTGTTCTAATTGTGGTACTCATGTGAATAAGCATGTTGTGTCCCCATTTGCTTTTAGTTCACTATGATATTTGGGGTTCTAGTCGTGTTTATTTCGTGTTAGGATATTTTTATTTGTCACTTTTATAGACGATTTCTCTTGTTGCACTTGGGTTTTTCTGATGAAGAATCTTTCTGGAATTGAAACCCGGGTAGACTGCAAAATTAAAATTATACTAACAGATTATGTAAGAGAATATTTGTTTCTCCAATTTCAATCTTTCCTAAACTCTCAAGGGGATTCTTCATCAAATATCATGTGCCCACACACCACAACAAAGTGGTGTTGTTGAGTGCAAAAGCCACCACTTGGTGGAAACTACTCATACTCTTCTTCACTTTAATGTTCCTGTACACTTTTGGTGGATGCTTTTCTTACCGCATGTTATATTATTAACCATATACTTTCTTCAGTTCTCAAAATTTCATTATCCCTTTTTGCATCTTTGGGAGCTCATGTTTTGTCCATGATCTCACTCTATGTAAAAATAAACCCTGTGATAAATCTCTAAAATCCATTTATCTAAATCGCTCTCGACTCCAAAAAGGTTATCAATTCTCCTCAACTACAATGGTATCTTGTCTTTGTTGACGTTACATTCTTTGAGACTACTCCTTTATTTTCTTCCACCGTTGAAGATGTCCCTTTGGAGGTTTCACTAATTGTCCCAACACTTGTAGTAGCTCCTACTTCACCTCCATTATTCACATACCGCCATGGATATGGACACCATTGGAAGTGCCTCTAGTGACCCTCCAACATCATCTCTAGCTCATATTGCTCTTTAACCAATGTTGCTTACACCTGATCCTTCCTATTTTCTTTGGACTTCCTATCTATTTCCTAGTCACAAGTGAAGCCATTGTTGACCACACTTGGAAATTGGCCATGCTAACGGCTTTGAATGCGAGAAACAAATGGGAGCTTGTTTCCTTGCCTACTAACAAAACCTCTATTAGGTGTCATTTGGTCTACCAATGAAGATCAAACCTAATGGTACAATTGATCATTGCAAAGCTCGTTTGGTAACTTAGGGTTAAACTCAATTTTGTTGTCAAGAATATGGTAACACTTTTTCTATTGTAGCCAAAATCACCATTGTTTACCCTTTTTGTTGGCATGGTGGTCATCCACCATTGGTCTCTTCACGGTTGGACTAAGGCCTTTCTTCATGGTGAGTTCCAAGAAGTGTACATGGATCAATATCATCATTGGCGATGGCCCTAATGGCATTCTTTGTCTCAAGTCTCACCTTCATAGTCAATTTTAAACCAAGGACTTGGGTCCACTTAAGTGCTTTCTTGGCATCAGAGTTGCTCAATCCTCGTTTGGCATTGTCATTTCCTGGCGAAAATATGCTTTAGATATTTTGACTAAGATTGGTATGATTGATTGTCTCCCCAATGATAGTCTTATGAATCCTAACGTGAAGCTTTTTTCAAGTCAAGGGGAGTCATTGGAAAACCTTGGAAGTATTGCCATCTAGTAGACATGCTTAATTACCTTACTGTCATTAGACCAAACATCAAATTAGTGTGGTTAGCCAATTCCTAAAGGCTCCATGTAATAGTCATTGAAATTTTGTCATGTGCATCCTTCTATACACCAAGAATACACCAAGGCAATTCCAAAGTTTTTGGTTATTTCGATGCTTATTGGATGGTTGAAAGACCCTAGAAGATATCATAGGGTAGAAGGCATACTTAATTGCCTCACTCTCTCTAGAGCAAAGGTCACATATGCAATTAGTGTGGTTAGCCAATTCCTAAAGGCTTCATGTGATAATCATTGAAATTTAGTGATGCGCATACTTTGATACTTCAAGAATGAACAAGATCACAGTTTAATATATGCAAATTAGGAAATTCCAAGTTGTTTGTTATTCTAATGCTGATTGGGCAAGATCACCCTTAGATAAGGTGGTTAACTTGCAGCATTTTAATGTTCTTGTGGTATATGTTGTGTTGACACATATAAACTCTTTTTGGATAAGTTGACTGAAGGAAAGGTTGGTAAAGTCATCAGGAATATCTCTGGTTACTCTAAAGAAGGTCAAGGTAACTTAAGAAAGTTCTGCCAATATTTCATGTCACCTTGAAGTGATTTCTCGAGAGATTTAGGGTTTCAAACAAGTCCATGTGACTGAAAGTTTCTGCGGGAATAGGACCTGATATATTGATTCCTGAAAAATCAAGATTAAATAGCTTTTATGTTGAGAATGAAAGCTGAAAGGTTATTGTTTGGAATATCAATAGCATGTATCATTTCCAAACAAATGTAGGCTGAAAGAATATTGTTTGGATTATCAACAGCTTGTATCATTTCCAACATGGCCAACCAAGTGGTATTAAGAAAGGTCAAGTTACATCCGCATTTCTTTGAAGTGAGCAATGACATCATTAGGAATTGGTCCTGTGATCTGGTTGTGAGAGAGATCCGAAGAATAAAGCTGATTAAGCTGTTCCCTGCTTCTTGGAATGTGGCCATTAAGTTTGTTTCTATGAAGGACTAACTGTGAAAGCATATCAAGATTTGAGATAGAATCAGGTATTTAACCAACCAACATGTTTTGATGTGGCAAAAGTTCTGTTAGATCTTTTGGTTCAGAGAGTTTAACAGGTGTTGTACCTTCTAATACATTGCCATGTAGACAGAGCCCCGAAGGTGAGAAGGTTTGGACAGTTCGGGATGAATTTGACCTGAAACTTCTTTTCAAAAAGGGCTAAAGTGATGAGTTGATTCAAGTTTGCGATCTCTGGTGGAATTGGTCCTATGTAAGAATTTACATTTAGCTGCAAGTACATGAATTTATATAGGTTCTCAGCACCCTCTGAAGTTGTTCACTGCCAAACTTAGTGCTGTGATTTTAGCAGTTATAGAGATTGTCTGGGATTTCCAGGTCATTTTGTTGGATTAGGCGACCTTTAAGAACCCTTAGGAAGTTCCTGGCTTAAAGGGCTATACAACATCGTAACATTTACTACACTAGTTCAATTGGCAATGCTAGGGGAATGCCACTAAAGCAAAAACTTGATCACAAATCCATGCACAAAATTTGAAAACAAAACATGTGGTCAGATGCATCACGCAAATTTATAAAAGGCTTTTTGTCGCATATCTGAAAACACTAATCCGCCTTTTCCAGCCAAACCTTGCCGTAGCATCTACATTAGTCTGTCTACTGTGTTGATTTTGTACAACAACAAAATTATGAACAATCAGGACAAAATAATGAAGAGTGCTATTGAGTTTGGTAGTAGAGATTGAGGAAGAGGAAGAGTTTGTTCGATGCTCCAAACTTTAATCTGAGAGTAGCCGGCAAGAGTAGCAGAAGGCATGGAGTCTGAAAATGTCAAGGAGGGAAAAAGAGATTGGTTACTAGATATATGATTTGAGTCATCACATTCAAGTATCCAAGGTTTACTAGAGAAGAACCGAGAAACAAGATCTACAGGTTTACCTAACTAAGCCACAACTAAAACATATGATGCAGGTTGCTTAGTTTGATGCTCAGAGCTTCAAAAGTTCATGACACTCAAAATAAAAAATCGTGATATCTGAAATAGGAGTGGTGGCTTCGCCCACATTAGCTGGCTGAGATACTTGTGAGCTCTAGTGTGACATTCTCCTTCAACACGACCCCAACAATTGCAGTAGTTGCAGTGGGTGTGACCACAACAGTGAAAGGAGTGAGGGACTAGGGTAAGGGAATCCTTGGTGGACATTGAAGTGTTTTCAAAAGTATAAGGATTGGAGAGACACAACAGCTACTTCCTAACTGCATCGTATGTATGAACATTAGAACTTAAGAAAATTTGATTATTTAACTACTTTAAAGTCTGGTGGATACATAAATATCCATAAATCATTAAAATACTCCCAATTGTTATTTTTATTCTACATTACCTGCATCCGTATGTTTTTAACATCATTACTTGAATGATATCTTTCGGGTACCTTATGCAGGAGGTATCAATTATGGGTGAGTTTACGATTCAGATTAGCAATGACCTTGTCAATCAGCTTGTTGATGATGGCATGCCAAAGAAAAAAACAAGAAAGAGCAGACGAAAGGTTGCAAGAGACACTGAAAAGTCTCAATCTAATGAAACTAGAAAGCCTGAGAGTGCAGTTATTCCAGCGTGGCCAGTGCAGCCCCCTTTGCATGTACCTGGAACGTTTCCTGCTCAACCTCTACAGTCAGAGTTAGAGAGTATTCGGTCTACGCTTCAGGAAAGTGAGAAGGTTTTGGAAAGATTGCAGAAGCAAGAGGAGAATATGTTGCAGGAAGTAACCCAGAAGGCAAAGGATCTTCATGATAAAGAGTATAAGCTTCCAAACCCAAAGCCTGAGCCATGCACGGCCGAGAGATTTGCGACCTTATCATGTTACAAGGAACATATCAAGGATCCTTTGAAGTGTGCTAGTCTTGTTACCAGTTTTGCTGATTGCCTACGTAGGTTTGGCCGTTTAGGTGACAAGTGAGTTATACTGAAATGTGCTTTAAAAGGAATTTCGTCTGACAAATGCAAATAAACTAGTAAACTACATACTGACTCATAAATACTCATTGTGCTGCTGCCAATTTTGTTTAATCTTTCATTCCCAACATTAAACCATGTTTTCAAAATCCGAATAAGTGATGTATTCCTCATTTGGAATCTGAACATTTTGCTATTTATGTGCCCATTTTATCAAGGGAGTATTTTCGCGTTGGTCAGTTACAAGTGTTACTAACTCTGAAAAATAGAGACGGTGCAGGTTTTATCAACTTTGATTATTGTTTTGGGACAACTTTTACGACCCAAAGCAACATTAGGAAAGAGTTACTGTAGCTAGAAATGTGGAAAAAATATTATTGATTGGAAACTTGATTTAATTTTAGGAAAGGGGTACTGTGGCTTTATTTTGATTGATCTTGACTATATCTTATTTGAAAATAGACGTAATGAAGTTTAATTTTGTTTTAACTAATAATACTTAATTTAGTCTTTCTAAGATAATGATGTTTTATTGTTCTTGGTTTTTTACAATTCGTTGGATCTTTTATTAAAACAAAAAGAAAAAACATGAATTTAAGAAAATTAAAATAATAAATATTTATTTGACTCTTTTAATTACAAATTTGATAATGTTTTAGTGTTTGAAGAAATTATTTTCCATAAACTATGTAATTATTGATAATTAAAATAAATACATAAATGGTCGAGATTTCTTCTTTATTAATAGTTCAACCTGAATTTAATTAGAAAATCATTTACAAGAGAGTAAAATTTTAAAAATGAAACTAAAATTAAGGTTTATGTATGAAAAGAGATAAAATGTAAGGACTTTACCATTTAAAATATTTATCTATAAAGAACATAAAAATTAAGAATTAATTAGGATGAAACTAAAGGTTAAGATATTTATTTATTAAAAAAATATACTATTTAAAATGGATAAATACTCTTCTAACTTTTAAATCCATTTTATTGCACAGGTTCTCTAAAATCATTAAAATCTGACTGTATTTAGAAAGTGGATTATTATGAACCGAAAACATAATTAAATAAATATTTACTTATTAATAGGATGGAAATGGATAATAAGGTAGTCATATTTCTATGTTTGTTAGCTTTAAAATTATATAGATGATCTTAATTATATAAAACAAATTATATACTTTACTTTTAATAAATATATAATATTCTTTAATTTTGTTATAAATACATTATTAAAAATGGCTTAAATATTATTTTTACTATTTCTTATGATCGCACAATTTGTCCCCTAATGGTTCGAACTCTGTATACATGAAAGCAACCATTATTGGTGGTGACTGAAAAAGTGGGTATACAAGACCAGTTTTGCTGTCATGTGTAAGAAAATGCATAATGTGTCTACCACTCTACCTTACGAATTGTTGCTATCTTGTTTCCTTTTGTTTGCATATAATAAAGGTTGTGAGATCTTTAGTATTGTAATTTTGTTATATATAAATTTCAATTATTCAATTAATGTCGTGATAAGATTCTCCGTGTATAACTAATTTGGTGTGAGGAGAGTGGTGCAAATATAATCAATTATCTAGAACTTAATACAATCTATTATTTTGTATTAGTGGCTCTTATTAGCAGAATGATTGATTATAAATAAAACGTTTTTTTTTTTATCTTCATCAATGTTTTTCTTAAATAATTTATAAAACCTTATTTAATTGTAGTAATATCAAATATTTTAGAGCACTTAAAGAAGATATATTTACATATTTTTATTACAACTAAGGACAACAAATAACTTTTCAGAAGTAATGATATGAAGAAATTTCAACTTAGATGATTTGTACTATTAAAATATAATATCTCAATTTTTAAATTTTTTTAAATTAAGTATGTGTTGATAAAATGGGTTAATCCATCATTGATCTGGTAGAGTAAGTTGACATGGTCTGACAAAAATAATAAATATGATAATTATTATAAAATTTCAATTATACCTAATTTTTTATATAAATGTAATAACTCAAAGAATTTATATAAATTCAATTCAATTAACATTATTATTTAATGGCTTGATTAAGTTTTTTATTCTTTATTAAAATATATTGAGTTCTCAAAATTTTATAATTTTATAAATACAAACAATTATTTAAGATTAAAACCATAAGTCAACTATTTTTAAATAAATAAAATGATAAATTTATTATAAAACCAAAACAGAAATTAATATTCAACTTTTGTTCAAAAATTGCTAAAACTCAATTAAAAATTTACAAAACAAAACAAAATCATGTTTAAATGCACAATTTCATATATAAAAAAAAGTGTTTTTCATATATTAAAAATAAAACAAAAATTAAAATCATACTTTTAAACACTATTCTAATAAAATTAATACGGGTTTAAAATTTTGAAAGTTTTGTCTAGACCGAACTTGTGCTTGACTCATTTTGATTATATCATGATCCAATTGCTCCACTTTCCTGAAAAGATCGTAAATATCACGATCCCAATAATGAAGGAAGATTATACACAATTTGGAACCAGAATTTATGTATCACCGAAGCATATCCCTTATAAACTTTCGGGGCCTTCTCCCTGCACCTCCAACAGTTCTTTTGTACCACCAAAATTGACCGTTATACCCTTATTTAACATACGGGTGAGAGTGGGTGAAAGTGGGTAGGGACGCAGTAAATTTCATTTACTGCGTCGCCAGCGTCCCTGCACCCCCAAAACGTTACTATTAGTATTTCTTCTACTTCCGTTTCTTCTCCATCCCACTGTCTGCTTTCATTTAAAATTTTGCTCACTTTCATTCTCTGTGGTCCGTGGTCCCTGAGAGCTTTAATTTTTCTGTCCTTCATTCGTTCATTGTCTTTGGTGGTGGTGGTCCCTCTTCTAGTTTGTATCACTTTCATTTATTTTTTTTAAAGGAATGTTATTTATTCTCTCAGTGTCTTCAGTTTGCGTTGTGGTTATTGTGATTGAAGGTTCTGTCATTCTTGGTTCTTTGAAGGAAGGTGGTTGTGAGTAACTGCGTTATTTTCTCTCCAAGTGGTAGTTCCCGTCTATCCAGGTTAGCCTTCATACCAGCTTAAGTTTTTTCTGTTTGCTTGTGATGCGAAACGGAATTTGTTTTCCGTTTCATAAACTATATAACGAAATCTTTTATGAAACGGATTATGGAATGCGTTTCAAACTTTTACCAAACGGAATACAAAAGCTGTTTCACAAAAAAAGTCAAAATGTATGGGAAACGGAATACAGATTCCGTTTCATAACATTTTGAAACGGATTCTGTAATCCGTTTCATAAAAAAAAATTTCATAAAAAAATTGCAATTTTTTTTTAAACGGAATACAGATTCCGTTTCATAACATTTTGAAACGGATTCTGTAATCTGTTTCATAAAAAAAAATTGCAATTTTTTTTGAAATGGAATACAGATTCCGTTTCATAACATTGTGGAATAGGCTGCATGAAGCCAAATTGTCGCAACACACGCTCCGGCAGATGACGGTGTACGAGGGTACCAACCCTCAGGAAGCCAGAAAACATGCCATGTGTTACAAGTTGTCGAGCAGCTCTATGTGCTACATATGGGTTCCAATTCATCCCATCATATGTCAAGCCATCCAACTGGACTCTAACATCAGCTATAGCGGAAATGACGCGTCCAATGACATAACGTAGAGCACGGGGTTCGGTCTCCACATATGTATCCCGTACTTGCTTCCTTCCCAATGTAGGGAAGCGCTTGTATATCCAAGCCTGTATCAAATAACATTTCATTTAACCATTGTCATATAAAACTAAAAACAAGTAAAATAAAGAATAAAATGTTATATAAATGGGTACCTGTAGAAGAGGTAGATATCCAGCTAATTGCTTTGTATTTCAAAGCTGGCATCTCCTAGCTGGTCATATAAGTGGACAAGAGTAACAACTCCCCAAGCATATCTACGACATGTGGGGAGATCTCTAAATAGCTCGAGATAATGTGTACGAACATAGGTGGCGCTTTTGTTAGCAAATATCGTGCACCCTACAAGGTGCAAAAGATATGCACGTGCAGCAAACTCCCATAGCTCGTTTTCACA
>Ga0209589_1012221_pt1 | contig 11741 bp, 5 predicted proteins | sample CowpeawhiteBW_FD_187525 | JGI IMG/M metagenome (GOLD analysis project Ga0209589, IMG submission 187525) | Root nodule microbial communities of legume samples collected from California USA - Cow pea white BW (SPAdes) (version 2) | ecosystem: Host-associated > Plants > Roots > Nodule | place: USA...
CAAAACATAAAAACATAAACTAATTTATAAAAGAAAGCCCAAAGCCCAAAAACATATAACATAACTAATTTCTAAGAGGAAACCCAAAGTCTAAAAATATAAATTAATCTTCCTAAAAGCTATCCTTCAAATGTGCTTCAAGCCATGATCTTCATATTCTTTGAATTTTAGATTGCTTGTAGCATTATGAGCCTTGAATAATTTTGATCTTTCAATCTCTTACTCTTTGCCCTTGTCATAGGTTCTTTAAATTGTAAAGGTTCATCTTCAAGTTCTTCTTGTATGGAATCTTGGGATAGTCCTTTATCATTCCCTCATTCTTGAAGAGAATTTGTCCTCAAATTTGTCTCACTTGAAGATTCTTTATCACGTATTTGTCCAAGATGTCCAAGACCTAATGGTTTCCCGTTGTTTTCCATCACATGTTTACTACAATTGAGAAATAACAAGGATAAATACTTTCATTGAGTAACTACTTTGCAAGAAAATAGGCCTACTAAGTTTGATACATAACACATTCACATAAAACAAATAACTAGGTCACAACTTTAACACTTTTTGTATAACTTTTTAAAAGTTAACTTCAGTAAAGGTTTGTTAGACTACCAATGGTTTTTAGTTCTTTTCCATTACATATGTCGCCACAATTCATAAATAACAAGGATAAGTACTCACATTGGTCACTACTTTGCAAAATAACAAGTTTGTTACGTCTGATACATAACTAATGCACACAAAACAAATAATTAAGGCGCAACTTAATATTTTTTGTACAATTTTTTAAAAGTTAACTTCAGTAAAGGTTTCTTGGACACCAATGGTTTCTAATTCTTATCCATCACATATGTGACTACAATTGAGAAATAACAAGGATAAATACTTTTATTTGATCATTGCTTTGTGAAAAAAATAGGCCTAACAAGTTTGATATATAACTAGTGCACACAAAACAAATAATTGGGGCGCAACTTAACACTTTTTGTACAATTTTTTAAAAGTTAACTTCAATAAGTTTTTTTTAGACCATCAATGGTTTCTAATTCTTTTCCATCACATATGTAATCACAATTAAGAAATAACAAGGTTAAGTACTTTCATTGAGTCACTACTTTGCGAAAAAATAGACCTACCAAGTCTGATATGTAACTGGTGCACACAAAACAAATAATTGGGGTACAATTTAACACTTTTTATACATTTTATTACAAGTTAACTTCAATAAAGGTTTTTTGCACCACTAATGATTTCTAGTTCTTTTCAATTACATATGTCACCATAATTGAGAATATGGTTAATGCAAAAGTATTTCAGTTGTAAGATAAATTTTAAACAAATTTCTTAAATTATTTCACATATATGATTTTAAGCCTTCATGTACAACCAATTGACATGAACATTAATAGTTCACGATATGGACAATGTCAAAACAACAAATTGTACTTCTATTGAACTTTACAACAATGTTTACAACATCTAACTAATTTGGGTTCTTTTTTTTCCATAACCCGTAAATGAAGTTCTTATGGCAGAACTCTTAAAGCGTTTTCATGGTTCAATATTCATTTAGACTACAAATTGCTTCGTTGTCTATCATTCTCATGTTGAATCTTCATACTATCATCACAAAAGTTGTTGTCTCGTGCAGGAGAAGCACAATCATCCATCGTTGCACCAACATCTCAATCATCATTATCCTTAGATTGTTATTTGCTCATTTTTTCAACCAAATCTTTTAACTAAAAAAATACAACCTTCAAACTCATGTATAACTCGTTCTTGTTCTTCTACAACATGCAAAATATGTTCCTTGTCTTTAAAACTAGTTGCACTTTTAGTTTTAGTGTTTTCTTTTTTAAATCCACAACTAAATTCTTTAAATGCTTCTTGACAACAAGATGACGAAGCTCTTCTTTTGACACAACAACATCACCAACAACCTTAAAATAAGAACATAATCGCTTTTGGGAATCCAATGAAAGTACTTATCTTGTTATTTCTTAATTATAGTAAAAAATGTGATGGAAAAGAATTAGAAATCATTGGTGGTCAAAAAACCTTTATGGTAGGAAACTTTCTGAAAATTGTACAAAAATTGTTAAGTTGCATTCTAGTTATTTGTTTTTTATGCATCAGTTATGTATAAAACCTAGTAGGCTTGATATTTTGCAAACCACCTATCCTTTCAACCCACCTACTTCATAACTCAAATAAAAGATTCCTACTTATCTTCATAGAATCGTTGTGCCTTCAATATAAGTATTTATCACCAACCAAATGGGTTATACATATCGTACTTGAAACTGCTCAAATGGACTTCACTCACACGAAAACCAAATACATATGAAGGAATGAAGTGCACCACAATGGAAGCAAGCAAACGAAGCCAAACCCAAACCCAAACAATGGATTAACAACAACGACCACATAATGTAATGAACGAAAGCAACCCACAAGAAAATAATGGAACCACGTTGTGAGCAAGAAAAGCACAAGCAGAAAAATCTGAGAAAGGCAGACTCACTAAAACAATGGAGCACCAAGCTAAGTTTCATTTGTATTTGGTTCTCAAATATATTCGTGACATTTTAAATTTGATTTATCATCGGGGACAAATAAAGCTTAGTCGGAAACTAAATCAAATAATTGAAAATTATATTTAAAAAAGTGATATGGATTATGTCAAAAATGTGTCAGAAAATGTTATAATATCATTTTCGTTCAAACTAGTAGGAGATCCATGCATACGCATGGATTGTGTTTTTTTTTCATTTTATATTTTGTTATTTTTAAAATATTAATAATTTGAATTATTATTATTGATTTAATTATATATAATGAGTAATGTTATTATTTAAATATATTATTGGTTTAATTAACTATAATGATTTGTTATAATAATAACAATAATAGATTATACTAATAGTATTAATAATATTATTGTTAATATTAATATTAGTAATAATAATAATAATTATTATTATATTAAAATAAAATGCGAATGTACGGTAGTTGTTTAAGTAAAATGTAAATATGGTCTTTATCAATTAAATACAACATAAAATTGATGTTAAAATTTTATAATTTTAAATAGAAACACAGGTAAATATAACATTAAACACTTGTATGTTATATTAAAATGAGATGCGTACGTAGGGATTGTTATTAAAGTAAAATGTAGGCATATGATGTAATATGGTCTCCATATAAAATATATACAACATGTAATTGATGTTAAATTTTTTTTAAATAGAAACACATGTAGACACATGTATATTATATTAGAATAAAATATGTATCCACGGGTTGTTAACATAAAATGTATGCATATTGTGTAATATGGTCCCATATAAATTAAATACAACGTGAAATTAATATTAAATTTTTTATATAAAAACACATGTACATATAAACACTTGAATGTCATATTAAAATGAAATGCTATGCAGTTATAAAAGTAAAATGTAGGCATATTGTGTAATATGATCCCGTACAAAATAAATATAACATGAAATTGATGTTAACATATTTAAATACAAACACATGTATATTACATTAAAATGAAATGCATAAGTTGTTATTAAAGTAAAATGTAGACATACTGTGTAATATGACCCCGTATAAAATAAATACAACATGAAATTGATGTTAAAATTCTTAAATAAAAACACACGTAGATATAAACACATGTATATTATATTAAAATAAAAAGCGTATGCAATGTTGTTATTAAAGTAATATGTAGGCCTATTGTGTAATATGGTCCCGTACAAAATAAATATAACATAAGATTGATGTCAACATATTTAAATACAAACATATGTATATTAAATTAAAATGAAATGCATATGCATGAGTTGTTGTTAAAGAAAAATGTAGACATATTGTGTAACATGATCCCGTAGAAAATAAATATAACATGAAATTGATGTTAAAGTTGTTAAAATTTGATATGGTATAAATTTTCTGTTGTGTGAAGGCATTGATGCGAGAGTTGTAACAACTAATGAGGTAAACTATCTTCTTTCCAAACTATCTTTTGTAAAGGCATACTTTTGTTTTCATTTCCGCAGTTTAAGATTTCATTGCTTTATTTTGGATAGCTTGTGTTTATTTTGGTGGTTGTCTTGAAATCAATGTTTTTGCTAAATGATTGAATTGGATGAAGTTATGCATTTTAGTGATTCGGTTATAGGAATCCACTGTAGTTGTTAGCTTTTGTTCATGAGTTCTAGTGGTAGTTTGTAAAAGTCTTCATTTTTCAACTCTCATTAGCATTGTCATTGATCACGTTCACTTATAATTTGTGCATTTTATCTCAATTAAGTTTGATTAAGTGTGTTGATGATGTTAAGTGTTATTCTGCCATTGTTTTACATTCTATTATGCATTTTAGTGAGTTAAATAAGTAATTTTGCTGCTGCTATGTGTTAAATAGCTATTGTTATCACATTGAGTTCTCAGTAGTTCAAGTTCATTGGCATCTTAACATTGCATTCATCATGTTTGGAATAGTTCGCATTAATACCTTGTTTTAACTGAATTTGCACATGTATAGGTGGCTTAATTTACACTTAAATAGCGTCAGACCACATCCATTCAATGGTTGCCATTCTGGTTCTCTTCTATAATCTACATTCACTATTGCCTCTCATGCATTCATCTTCATTTGAGATACTTTAGTGCATCTTTGCGTTGCTTTTAAAGTTGAATTGATTTGAGTGAGTGGCTGAGTTAAAATTCCTGGTGGGATTATGAGCTGATTTGGTATGTTGTTGTATTTTAAACATCAATTCTAAGGTTATAATGCATATAAATATGATTTGACCATATAAGTAGTATTCATCTTCACAATTTGGCATCACTGCATACTGGTTTTATTGTCATAGATTTCCATTAATGCATACTGCTTTTGCTGAGAAATTTTACTGTTGTTGCAGTTTAGTTTGTTGCTGCCATATGTGAATTGATTGCTTTTGCAGTTCAGAATTCTGTTGATTGAATTCTCTCCTGCTATGTGTTGATTAGTTATTGTTATATGATGGATTAATTCTCACTTTCATATTTAAAGGCTATGCTTCAAATTTTATCTTTGGTTTGTGCATTGCATATGAAATGGGACTGAATATAGTGCGTTGTTGTTGTGAATTAAATTTATACTTTCATGGTCAATTTTTGGTCATGTTTTTGCTAGAATGATGTTCAGTTGGAATTGATTTACACTTTCATGGTAAAAGACAACAACCACTTTTGTCCTGATAACTCTACACTTGCATAAATATTTTAATTCACATTTGCATTCCATTAGGCCACCATATTCTGCATTCAAATGTTTCACTGCTGCCACAAATGGGTTTAATGTTGCAAACTGGTTCTATGCACAATTGAATTGTCATACTACTGCTAGAGGTACTCACGCACGCTGCATTCAATCCTGCACACTGTCATTTAAATTCAGATAGCATCCATGGTACCCATGCACTTCATTCGAAAGCAGTTAGACTAATCCATTCATTTACATCCATAATTTGTCGTTGTTGGAACGTGTTGATATCGTTATCTCTATTTTACACTGATTTTGCTGCCACGATTTAACTTCTTTGTAGCCACATATTATATGAATTTTGATGTGGTTCTTGACTTGTAGTGACAATTTATCATGGCAAATTTGTTCCCGCATGATCAATTCAGGTTGTGCTCTACTGGGAAAGGAGTGATAAAGTAACAGAGGGAGAATAATCATAACATGAGTCCTAAGAATTCAAAGGAAAATAACAAGATTTAGTTGTTGTCAATAAGATGTGGAACTGCAAAAGTTGTTGGCCTTGTTGTTCAAGTCGCGTAATGTAATGATGGTAGTTAAAATGATGTAGTAGACCAATCTAATAATAGTAGATCACAAGACCATTAAGTGTAATTTTAATTATATGATGACTTCTAAACTTGCATGTTTATTTAGAACTATTTTCAATTTCTTTTATGTTGGATCATGTAATGTGTACTTTTATTATTATACTTCTCTTTATTACATTAGATATTTGAGTTAATAGTTATTTAGCATTATTAAATTTATAGTATTTGTTAGTAGGTTAAAATATTATTCACAAGTAGGTAAAAATTTTGTATATAAGTAGTTGCCACCAAAATATATTGGTTGTTAAATATTTTTACTTTTGCCATCGATTTAGTCACCAAAAGATATTTTTATTAAGATAAAAAATTACTTAATTAGCGACCGAAAAATAAAGGTTGCTATATTTTTACATTTGCGACCGAAAAATAAAGGTCGCTATATATCTAAAGTTAATAAATTTTGTCACTTTAGCGACCAAATTAGTCACTAAAATTTTAGTGACTAAATTGGTCTCTATAATAGGAAGTGACCAATCATTTTAGTGACAGATTAGTGACCAAAATGTTGGTGGCTATTTAGCGACCAACACTTAATTCGATCGCTAATGAGTTTGCCACCAAGGTTTTTGCAACTACATAATTTCAGTCGCTATTTTGGTCGCTAAATGATTTGCAACCGATTTTAAGCCTTTTAGCGACCGAAATAGGTGGTCGCTAAAATGTTTTTTTGTAGTAGTGACATGTATATTACATTAAAATTGAATGCATATACATGGAGTTATTGTTAAAGTAAAATATAGGCATACTCTGTAATATGCTCTCATATAAAATAAATACAACATGAAATTGATGTTAAAATTTTTAAATAAAAATACATGTACATATAAACACTTAAATGTTATATTAAAATGAAATGTGTATGCACATGTTGTTATTAAAGTAAAATGTAGACATATATTGTGTAATATGGTCTTGCACAAAATATATATAACATGAAATTGATGTGAAAGTTTTTAAATAGAAACATGTGTACATACAAACACATGTTTATTATATTAAAATAAAATGTGTATCCACGGGTCCTTTTAGGGTAAAATGTAGGCATATTGTGTAATATTGTCCCGTATAAAATAATACAACATGAAATTAGTGTTAAAATTTTTAAATAGAAACTTACGTAGATATAAACATATGTTTATTATATTAAAATGAAATGTATTTGCACGGGTTGTTACGGGTTAATGAAGTAAAATGTAGGCAAATTATGTAATATGGTCCCGTACAAAGTAAATATAACATAAAATTGATTTTAACATTTTTAAATAAAAATATATGGAGATACAAACACATGTATATTACATTAAAATTAAATTCATATGGGTCGTGTTTATATATATACTGGTATTTATGTTTATCATTTCTCAGTTTTTTGTTTATATATGTACTGGTATTTATGTTTATCATTTCTCAGTTTTCTGATAGTATCATTACTAGTTTTTTGATAGTATCATTACCAGTTTTCTGACAATATACTCAATATGTACATGAACATCAAGTTACGACATTATACTAGTATTGAATTAAGAGATACGTGGATGATATATTATCCTTTGTTATTAAATGATTTAAAACCAAAGTAAATGTCTACACGGGGCCTATGTACTTATTGATATAGTATGGTAGATTAATTATAAACACCTATTTTAAAAATTGACGTGTAACGACAATTGAACTATAACAAAATTATTGTTATTTTGAATACATAAATTATTTTCTGCAATATTATGATTGATATATTGTAAACGTATTCAATATATATGAAATTCAATAAAACTAAGAAATCTATTATACAATTATGAGAATAATAATTTAACTTATGTACTTATTGATTTCTTTATGTAAAGTGATAAATATATTATTTAAACAATCATTTGAGTTATTGAGAATAATAAGTTTATATTAGCTAAATTATTCAATATAATTATTAATAATAATAATGTGATTAAGTAACTAATATTTAAATATGACGTTATAATATATTTTTGTTAGTTATTTTTTATATTTAAATATTTGAAAATAATCGGTTTATATTAAAAAAAATATATTTCGTATAATTAACATGAAATTTCATATTTATGTTAGTTATTTTTTATATTTAAATATAGATTTGTGTTAATTGAAAATAATCAGTTTGTATCAGGAAAAACATATTCCATACAATTAATATGAAATGACAGATAATTGATAACGTTGTTTTCTACCTTTTATTAATGTTAAGTTTCAATTTCTACATAACTTTTATCTTGTTTAATCATCTAGTTTATGTTGTTTTTGCATTGTTTCGTATTTTAGTTGTTTTATACTTTTTTTACTTCTAATCTTTATTATGAGTGTGTGAAATAAAACAATAGGAAGCAATTCTGGTAGAAGAAAACAAGCTAAAGCTCAAGGAAGCATGATTGGACATGAAAGATTGACTTTTACCCAAATAATCATGTCGAGGGGCACCGTGATCAAGTCCAGCACTGCAAACATGGAGAAGGACTCACCTATATGTATATACTGCCTTGGACTACCCTTGGAAGGCCAAAAAACGACCATTGGGTGCCAGGGTCACTCGCTGGGCGAGTAGGTGGCTCGCTGGACGAAAATGACAAACCAGAACTGTAGTATTCGAGTCGTTGGGCGAGCCATATTTTCGCCCAGCGAGTTACATGTCTGGGTACGTCGATTTTAGGCCTCGTTGGGCGAGAATGAAGCCGCTGGGCAAGAGTATCGACCCCAATACGCGAATATGGTTATTTAATCATGTTTCTACGAGAGTATTAGGGGATTCCTCATTTTCACGAATAGAAACACCTTGGGTGCTTGGGAGAGACTCTTGGAGGCTATTAGGGGTGTTGGGAAACTTTCCCTTCTCCTTCTTGGGTTTCCTTCTTCATCCATGGAGGTTTTACCCCTTTTGGGTTGGAGAGGATGATGGGCTACGAAATTGAAAGCAGAGATGCGAATGAGAGCCACAATTGAACCATGGAGCAGTATTCAAAAACCTTGGGAGATGGATTGTTTCTACTTTATGGTTCAAATTTCTTCCCTATTCTTCAATTTTGTAAAACCCTAGGTTCTCCACCATGGAGAGCAATTTCTATTTGTTGAGATTAGATGTAAAACATTGAATTCTTGTGTAAAATTGTGGTTTTAATTTATATGCTTTTCCAATTCATGTTAGTATTTGATTTCCATGCTTAATGTGGATTGTTCTCATGCTTTATTTGTGATTCTTGAGGTGTTGGCAAACATCTTTAGAATCTAGATTTGAAATTAAATACCTAATGGATGCTTGTATCTAGGAATAGAACTTGGTTCATTAGTAATCTTAGATTCTTGAAACTAATGCATGATTTCACTTGTTTAGGATTCAAGGAATTGAAACTTGATGAGTAATCATAGGCTCAAAGGCTCTAGGAATAGGATTTAAGTATTCTTGTGAATTGATTTTAACATGAATATGGAATTGGGATAATTTAGAATGCATGAGAATGAAATGGTTGAAGTCTAATCTTGACAAATTGTAAATATACTATGTTAATTTCTTGTTGCACACCAACTGTTTGATAAAAATACAAAAAAGAGTTTCCATTGTGTTTGTGAGAACTTTGTGTCTAATTGAGTCGTGAATTGCGAGAGTTGGCATGCGTTGCACAAGTTCCTTGGGAGAGAACGATAAAAATACTTATTACTTGCTATGTGTGACCGGTGCACTTGTCGTGTTGGTTTTTCACTAACAATAATTGTTAGTTATTTTGTATTGTATAATTGTTGATTACTTTTTAATGTTTGACAACACTTAACTATTCATTAAGTTGATTAATTATTAATATAATTCATATTTCACATTGTTAAATAAGCTTTATGAAGTAAATTTATTTTGCAGGGTCAAATCATTACATTTTCAATGATCAAATCATTACATTTTCATAATCAATATGAAGGGTCTGGTTTTGACGGCAAGCAATACTTATTGCGTCTTTTCAATACCTCTGTAGTTTGATTTAGTGGATGGCCTTTAAATTTGGTGAATCAGTTTTCTAGTACTATATTCAATATGTCTATAAATTTGGTTCAGTATACTTATTAATTTGGTTTTGTGATAGTCTAATATTTTGTGTTAATTTGTTTACTGCAGGTAGTTTATTTCATTGAAGTTGTTCTTTTTCATTATAAAGTATTTTGAAATTAATTATGAATAGTTCTTCTCATGATAAAGTATGGTCAAATCAATTATAAATCTTTCTTTTCAAATTTGACATTATTTATCGTGAAGTGTGACTATAATTAACTATAATAAACTTATTTTACTTTCAATGGTTAAATAATTTTTCTACGATATTATGATCGATTTAATATAGTTATAAAAATAATAATTTACCTTGTATAAGATTAATATTATAGAAAAATTCATTAATAAAACAAACATATTATACAATTATTAAAATGATTATTATGTATAATTATAAAATATATAATATTACTTATTATAGAACTATCAAAGGATTTGAAAATATCTTTTTTAATTATTATTTAAATTAAGTATTCATTTACCTTCTATAATATTACTTATTATAGAAAAGTCAGAAAAATGTACTATGTAATTAATAACACAATTATTGTGAATCATAATACATGAATTGTACTATAAAGTTCTATAATATATTAAAATGAATTGTATTTTTTTTTTTTTTGTTATTGTTAGAGTTAAACGTATATATTTTGTGCAATATGATACATATCAAAATGTAAAGACATGCTAATACTTATCAGAATACATCTCCTAATACATAAAAAAATAAACAAACTGTGAACATTATACCAATAAAGAAAAGAGATAAATAATCAATTGGTTTTACATACTAATTGTGAATATTCATGGTAGCAAATATGCACTTGTACACAAACTACGTTTCTAAAGCTTCACTTCATTTTGTGAATAAACATTAACAACATACAATGACAACAAATACACATGTAATAAAATATAAAATCTCTTGTTATTCATATTAGAATGAATTCACCATAGTCATGTTTAATATTGTAGACAATTTGTTATGAAACTAAAATCTTTCTCATTGGATGTTTAAAGTTTATCACACCATGTTCACTATGAAACATACGCCCTGCAAATCCAACCAAAGTTATGCATTATAGTTGTATTACTTTCACACACAAAAAAGAAATGTAATCTCAATGGTGATTTAGAATCAACGTTTTGACATTAGAGAATCTTTCATAAATTATAACTTTTCCCAATGCTAAATTACAAAATCAGATCTAGCAAAGATAAAGATAAACCACATTTACATACCAATTGGAAATGGTGCAAATGATTTAGCACAACTACTGAACCATCATTTGCAACACCCCAGTAGAATCCAATATGACCATTGGGATCATGATCAAACACATACAACATGTGGGTAAAAATGTTCTATTCCCAACATACATAAAAAATTAAAATGAAAAGAATAAAAAGTAAAAATAAATTAAAAATAAGTAAACTCCATACAACAAAAAAGTAATAAAACACTAAATCTTACTTGCTAATAGAGGAATGAAAGAACATGTTACCAGAAAAGCCTAAAAGGTACAAAATAACATATTAAAATAAATCATCTCCACAAATCAAAAATAAGTAATAAACTTATCTTTTAACAACAAAACGGTACTAACAATAATTCATCAACATAATAAACTTATCTTTTAACAACAAAATGGTACGAATAATCATTCATCAACAATAAGAACAAAAAATTGAGAAATACAAAAAAGAAAACAACAATAGAGGAAAATGAAAAAAAAAAAATATGAAAAAAATAAGAAAAAAAAAAAAAAAA
>Ga0209589_1012225_pt1 | contig 11739 bp, 6 predicted proteins | sample CowpeawhiteBW_FD_187525 | JGI IMG/M metagenome (GOLD analysis project Ga0209589, IMG submission 187525) | Root nodule microbial communities of legume samples collected from California USA - Cow pea white BW (SPAdes) (version 2) | ecosystem: Host-associated > Plants > Roots > Nodule | place: USA...
TCTTTTAGTTGTGCTGCTTCATCAATCACTACATATCTGAATGGTGTCATCTCCTTCTTGTACAATTTAAAAGAACTTGATGCTGTACAGAAAACAAGGCACGCATTGTTCAAGCAAAATTGTGATATGGCATATTTGCTTCTAAGGTCGTTAGGAAGGGAAATTGACTGAGAAAGTATATTTAGAAGCTCCAGACACTCATCTCTATCTTCATTATCAGAGTTTGTGTGTTTAGAAATGTTTTGAAGAATGGAAACTTCAAGAGATTTTAGCAAATTCATAGCTCTCAACATACTCTTCAACACATTTAATGGAATAAAAGATGTTGGCAAGTGCGTGTACAAGGTTCGCATTAGTTTCTTGAGCTTCTCTCCAAAGTAACTCAACCTTTGCTTTATAAATTGCTCCATTGTCATACCAGAACTTAACTTTTTGTCATCCTTATAGGCCTGGTATAGCTCTACAATATGAGCGTATTTTTTCACCAGAAATTGCTCAAATGTCATTGGATCGCGATTCTTACGAACGCGTTTCTTATATGAACCATATGCAATGTCTGCATTCTTGATTCTTCGCTTAGCAAATTCTTCTAATGACATAACATTCTCAACATCCACACTATTCTTGTATGAAACATAAGCCTCTTCGGGTTCCTTTAGAAACTTGATCGTTGATTCCAGGTAATATTTCCAACCAATATCTGGAGAAAAACAGCGCAACAAATCATCAACACGATTGTCCAAAAACACTGTCTCAAGACCCTTGTAACTCTCAATTTTCATCCTAGAACTGTTGCCAAATAGCACTATGTCACCAAACCCATATGTCTCACACTCAGGTGTATCAGCAGAATCCTTAACCAAACCATGCAGTCTAACAGCCACTTCCAACACTGCATTGTTAGTTGGAGCACATGCCAATGTTTTGGTTTTAAGCTTGAAAAGGGAAAGTAACAAGGAAGCAACTGTCTTCGTTTTCCCAGTTCCTGGTGGACCCCATAGAAGTTTAATATCGTCGTTATGCTTACATTTCTTCATTGTGACAGAACTTAAAACTGCATCCTTTTGAGACTCATTTAGATTATGAGCACTGATTATAGTTTGTGCAACAGTATAGGCTCTACCGTGGCTAGAATTTTCTCCAGATAAGCAGATTCGACAGTTTTCTCCGTTCTGTAAAATACAAAGAAAACTTGAAGAGTGTTTTTTCATAGACAATAGTTTAGAAAAAGAACAAAAAACGAATGATTTATTGATTCTTACCGTTGAAACAGCACCTAGCACTTTCTTAAGTATGTTGGTATCTGCACCCTCCAATCTCGAGGTCAAGGCTTTCGAAATACGAATATTTGTTGTCATGTTCATAAGATACACTGCATAAAGCTTCTGTGATTTGTTGCTTCTCACGTCAATTTCAATATCATTCTCCATGAACTTAGATGTGAGTATAGTGATTTCATCACTAAACACATCTGGGGACTTAAGAACATAAGCAATATGGCAATATTCTTTGGTCCTTTTCAAGTCATCTACGCGTCTAGGTTTTACATTTGTGAATGCAATGATATCTCCAGTCTCAGGTTCATACTTTCGTGCACCTTTCACTTCATCAGTGATGCTCTTCACGGTAATCTTATATAACAAGTCATAGGGAAATTTGAAGTCGTTGGACCTTTGAAGGGTGCTGATTTCAGAAAAAGGAGCTTGAGACACGCTCATCAAGCTTGAAGACAAGTCACTGTGTGTTTCCTCAATCAATGCAGGAATGAAGGATTTCATGTAATCTTTTATTGAGTGGAATGTCTGCGGAATTTTCCTCACCTGCGACAAAACAAATTTTCAATACAAACTCTTGCATTTTACTGAAAAATACTGCAAAGTGAAAAAGAAACCTTGTGCTTGAAAAGCTTTTTGTTGAAAACATCATTGAGAGTCCAAGAGAATACAGTATCTACCAAGCTTCCATGCCCAAGATTTTCCATCCTTGCTCACGCTTATCGATCAATCAGTAGCACAAGCACAACCCAATTTATGAAGCTTCGACACGGTGTTGGAGCCGCGCTTCCCCGATTCGGAAGCGCACCGGACACGGACACCAGTCAGAAGTGCGTACGACGCGGTGTCGTACACTGATATTTGGGTCGGTCTTCTTTGTGGACGCGCGCGGAGAATATACGTTTTGTGTGGCTAGAGAAAAGTCAAAGGTGGGTGTTGATCTTTCTCTTTTTTTCTTTGCTTTATACACCCAATAAACAGGGGCTTACTTAGCATACAAGGAACCGAAAAGTTTGATTTTTTCCCATCACTTTCATGCATCGAGTTCCTACGTTAAATCTTTATACTTATATTCCTTCGTACTTATATTCAAGTGAGTAGTAATGGTAGTTTGTCCCTTTTTTTATTTGAAAAAAAAAATAAAGATGTTTATATTTTTTGTTCATTATCGATGTGCAATATTTTTGTTTACCCATGAATAAATAAGTGTTAACCTTTGGAATATATTTTGAATATGGGTGAAAGGATGTACAAAACCTATTTCAATCTTCACTCTCTTCATTACCAGTGGGGAGTATATGTTGGTGAGTCAAGTAATGAAATTTTCATAATTTAATTAACAACATATGAATTCATCTCCTTCCTATGTGCCAACTTGTGACTTAATAAATGCTAACCCAAATGCAATGTTTTGCACATGAATTTTTCTTTCTTCAATAACTTCAATAGTGGCACTTTCATGCCTTGAGTTCATATGATAAAGTTAAATCTTCATACTCATATTCTTTCAAGTGAGTAGTGATTGTAGTTTGCCCCTCTTTGTTATTTGAAAAAGGAAAATAAAGGTGTCTATATTTCTTGTTTACTACCACTACGCAGTATTTTTGTTTACCCATGGCTACATAAATGCTAACCTATGGTATACATTTTGAACATGTGTGAAAGGATGTACAAGATAGGAATTTGAATAGTTCTCTTGGGTGGTGATGCCGAAGTGTTCCATGTAGAAGCATTGACAAGTCTTATTCAAATTGCAGGATGGGAGTAAATTTTTGAATTAAACATCTTCCTTGGCACATTATGACAAGGGTAATATAATAAATCAGCCTTGGCACCTCCCAATAAAGTTGACAAGTGTTGTCATAATTAGAAGGTGAAGTGAGACCATTTATTTCAAATATGCGTTAGCTTTTACAGTGGTCAAACTAAATTTCTTAATTGGCACGTTATCTCAATTGAAGTATCTGTCACCTTTTACAAAAGTAATATAATAAATCAGTTTTGGCATCTCCCAATAAAGTTGACAAGTGTTGTCATAATTAGAAGGTGCAAGTGAGGCCATTTATTTCAAATATGTGCCAGCTTTTACAATGGTGACAGTAAATTTCTGAATTGGCATGTTATCCCAATTGAAGTACCTATCACCTTTTAGAATAGTAATATAATTAATCAGCTTTGGCACTTCCCAATAAAGTTGACTAGTCTTGCCATAATTAGAAGGTGCAAGTGAGACCAACTTTTACAGTGGTGAGAGTAAATATCTTTCTTGGCACACTATCCAGGTGAAGGTAGTCAATTCTATTTAAGGTTGTGGTTCCTTAGTTTGAAAGTTGTGGAGTGCTCTAGTATAATAAGTAAAAATGGTTTTATTTGAGGAGTTGAACGCATATAATTCCTTTAATGCTGCTATTGATTTCGAAGATGGAAGGTTCTCTTTATGTAGATTTGCAAATGGCGTTACTCTTAACCATATGCACATCATCATAAGAAGTCATTTGATGAGACCATCTGAGCCCCCACTCAGCCATCTTTGGTACCATGTCCCTCTTGAATTTGTTGCGCAAGGCATTGCTGAGTTCCTTTTTATAAGGAATGACGAAGATCTTCAACATGCCATCCAGTGGCACGCAATAATGGTCCTGACAACGACAATATCTTTTTATGTTAACTTCATGAAAGTTGAGAAGTGTGACAAGTTTGTTCATATTTAGTTTTCTTTTATATGTTTTAACATTGTACTTTAAGATGGTTGAACTTGTTCACTTTATCTAAAGAAGTTTTTGTTCACTATTTAGTAATGAATTGGAATGATTAAGTTCTTGCATTACTGATTGCGAATTTGTGTTAAACATGGCAAACTCTTACAAACACATAAAGACGACCTAATTCATATGTAATACAAGATACGACAACAAATATTAAACCGTAGATAATGTCCTTGAAAAACAGGTACTTAGTACTTCAATAAAAGTTCCATTACACACAAATACTCTTTTTACATTGCACACACTTAAGTCTTTATTGGAAATTAAGTACTAATGACAAACATTACTACACATAATTTTAAGACTGCCATAAACACATAACGAACTAAGCCTTAGTCATCGACATTACTGGTTGAAGTTGAGGTTGTTGCATCCAAATTGTGACCTTCAGCATGATGTAGGGTCACAGAAAGCTTCATTGGGAGATTATATGGGAGTGGAAGGAAAAAGGCAACCATGTCGCGAACATCATCATCCGTAAGGAGCTTAATTGTTTCATACTGGTCCCAACGTCCTAACACAGGCTTGTGAAACCATACATCTTTGACTCTTCTTCCTTGACTGCAACAACGATAGCTTGCAATTTCTTCTTTCAACATTTGTAAATTCATAGTAGTTGACACATAAAAAGAAAAATTAATGCGACCTTCGTAGTTAACAGCAACAAGAAAACTATTGTGAATGTTATTTTCGTGATGGAGCACCATCCTTGTTTTGGTAATAAGCAGTTATGGTTGTGAACTGAACGACCTAATAATTTATAAGCGAATTGGTTACTTGATGGTCAAAAAAAAATGTTGAACCTTGGATTAAAGTGGGTTCACATGACAAAGTAAAGTGAGATAAAGCCTGATTGGAATTCATCGTGCAATGTGTATATCAACTATATCTGTGATGTTGCTTTCACGTGATGACATTGACTAGAGCATACTACTCATCAGGTGCAGTGCTTTTTATTTTAACCTGACATATCACATGCGAAATAATTAAAGCTGCAACACATAATAAAAATCACTACAAAACAAACCACTATCAAAAAGTCATTGGTTGATCAGCAAAGTGGATCTAAATCTTGTGCGTTCGATTTGTCTACTTTGAATCTAAATCATTAACATAAACAAACAAAAATTGTCATTGTTGTAGCCCACGTTGAGCCAATCAGGCTTATAAATAATGCCCTTCATAAATTCATTCATCAATCTAATCAAGTCAGTGCGATATCTCCTACCCCCCAATGACATCTACAACATTCACTGTGTTGGTGTACTTCAATGGCAGCATCTATGCTGAAGTTAACTATTCTGATACATACATTAGCTCCAACACGGCATGGGTGACCATAACAAATACTATGACGTTGTCCCAACTTAAGCAGACAATCCTCAAGGAATTCAATAGTGCAACGTTGGACGACTATGAAGTCGACTTACGTTACAAGTTACCGATCTTCATATCGTGCGACATTACACACTATCGATCTTGTACGATGTGTGGAGATGACGATGTTGAGTCCATTTTTTACATGGGAACGACAAAAGCATGTCATCTTCCAGTTGAGATAATGACCTTTATTACAGCAAGGCATAGAAATGCAATCCCTGACGAAGTTTATTTTGAATTTTCTAATAACTTCAACATGTCCCTCAACTTAGATTGAGGTTATATTTTCTTATTTAAAGTATGTAATTTTATTTAGGGTTAAATATGTTTTTTGTTCCTAAACTTTTAGTAAAAATTGGAATTAGTCCCTCTTCGAAACTTTGACCCAATTTAGTTCCTCAACTTCAAAATTGCGTGAATTTAGTCATTTTCATCATATTTTGTTAAGTTTATTTGACGTTTCAAATGTGTTTCATGATAGTTTCTTAACTAATATTGAAGCAAAAATGTGTCAAATGGTGTAAATATCTCAAATGCTATCATGAAATGTGTTTGAAACGTTAAATAAACTTAACAAAATTTGCTTGAAAGGACTAAACTAACGTAGTTCTGAAGTTTGTGGACTAAATTGGACCAAAGTTTCGAGGAGGGACTAATTTCAATTTTCAATGAAAGTTGAGGGACCAAACACATATTTAACCCTTTTATTTATGACGTTCTTCTTCATCAAATGTTTATGCAACTTTTAATTTCAATGAATTTGAACTTACATAATGAGGATGGTGAAATGCTAATCTCTTATAAAATGTTCTCAAGTCACATGCTAACATTAGAGGTCGTGCCCGTCACATGGGTTCATAATAATTTGTGCCACTCACATGGGTACATAAGAAGTCATGTGAATCACATGAGTACATAAAAGCTCGTGCCACTCACATGATAACATTAACTCTCGTGCAAGTCACATGTTCACATAGTAGAAAGTCACATGATAACTTTAATTTCGGTATAAAAGACTACCATCACTTTCTAAAGTCACAATCTTAATCTTGCAATTTCTCTTCACTTTGAAAAATCATCGAAAGTCAGGTTCAACCACAACCTAAGATGGAAGGGCCAATGTTTGCCTGTGTATACGACGATGGAGAAATCGCTAGTGATGCTCAAACTGGTGCCTACTTTGCATCTGCAAAGACAATCATGATCTGCATCCATAGAGGTTTTGGCTTATCCAAACTTATTCGCATAATAATAGAGAAGGCAAATAGAGATCCAAGGGATGAAGTTCCAATTATTCACTTTAAATTTCAGACTAAAGTTTGTTCGTCTACCTCAAATATTTTTCAAACTCCCGCGCATCACAACACCCAAAGGTTCTCTCCTCCAATTATCGTAGAAGTTGAAAACCTGGGTCTACCTCCAGCATCCTTAGAAGCATTTAGTGAAGATGAGGACAATATACTTTTTTATGAACATGATGACCATGACCAAACACTAGATGTCCACCCCATACAACAACAAGACCCTCACCCTCAGACACATGTCCCCTACCACCCACCACAAAACTTCCAATTATATGAGGAATACAACCAAAGCCCATACCAGGAATGCCCAAAGGCATATGACCACCACACAATGTTGAATGACAACATTGACCATGATGTTGGTACACTGACCCAAGGAATGAGGTTCCAAACAAAGGAACAACTTCTAGATGCTTTAAATAGGTACCACATAACAAACCATTGCACCTACAAAATGACACACTCAAACACCACAAGGTTGAAGGTGCAATGTGTACAACAGTTGTGTCCTTGGAAATGTCAGGCAATATTACGTACAAGGGACCAAGTGTGGAAAATTAGAAAAGTTGAAGGTGTGCACACATGTGCCACACAACTCATAACGCAAGACCACAAACACCTGGGCTCAAGAATAATTTCTCAACACGTAAGACAAATGGTGGAGTCAGACCCATCCACACCAATTGCAACAATAATTTCTTCCATCCAGACCTCTATGGGATATAACACAACCTACAGAAAGGCATGGTTGGCGAAACAACAAGCAATTGAAGATGTGTACGGAAACTGGGAACAGTCATACAACCGATTGTCGTGCCTACTACAAGCCATGCAAACTTATTTGTCTGGGTTGGTATAAAAGTTGAAAACCAGTCCAATTACAGATGGGGACGACATCCTACAAAACCAACAAACTTTCGAAGGGTGTTCTGGACATTCAAACCATGCATTGATGACTTCTCATTTTGCAAACCAATAGTCCAAGTCGATGGGACCTTCCTTTATGGAAGGTATAGGGGCACCCTTCTAGTAGTTGTTGCACAAGATGGGAGAAATAACATTTTTTCCACTGCATTTGCTATAGTAGAGGGTGAAACCGCTGAAGCTTGGTTTTTTTTTTCCTTAAAAACCTAAGGACACACGTCAAGCCTCAACAAAATTTATGCTTAATGTCAGACCGCCATAATTCAATCATTGCAGCATTCAATAAACCCAGTAGAAGCTGGACTCAAGGGAACTGCGTGCAAGTGTTTGGTATTAGACACATTGCACAAAATTTTACAAAAAGATTCAAGAATACAACTCTGAAAAAGGACCTCATCAACATGGGTAAGTTATTACATGTAAATCTGTCTTTTTCATTTTTTTGGCTGTTAATTATTCACACCCAATATTAAATCATAAATTATTCTTAAAATTATATTTGCAGTGTACGCATTGACGGAGCCACGCTGTAACTACTACTACAACATCATTAGAGAAGACAACTCAGAAGCAGCAACTTGGGTTGACCAAATTCCAAGGGAACAATGGTTTCTTGCATATGATCAAGGAAGAAGGTGAGGTCATGTAACAACAAATCTAGTTGAAGCAATAAATTCTGTCTTGAAGAAGACAAGGAATTTGCTAATTTCATCCATAGTATTGGCCACGTACACTAGGTGCAACACATACTTTACCAAAAGAGGTAGACAAATAACTGCAATGCTCAGTGCTAGTCATGTGTATTCTGAATATGCAATAAACTTCCTACAAGATGCGGACTCCAAGTCCAACACACACAACGTCGTTGAATTTGATAGAAATACCACAAGATTTACAGTGGAGGAGATGGTCAATCCCAGAGAGGTTCGTCCGGCAGAAAAATTTGTAGTCAGGTTAGATGAAAGGTGGTGCGATTGTGGAAAGTTTCAAAAACTACATCTACCATGTTCACATGTTATTGCAGCTTGCAAGCATGAGTATTACGACTTCAGCATGTACATAAGTCCACATTACAGGCTGGATGTCATCGTCAAAGTATATGACAATTTATTTGGCGAGTTAAGACATGAAAAATATTGGCCACCATACCAAGGGCCAAAGGTTTGGCCCCATCCTGCCACAAAAAGGATCGAGAGGGGTCGTCCTAAATCAAGTAGAATTAGGACTGATATGGACATTAGGGAAGGAAGACAATCAAGAAAGTGTTCCTATTGTAGAACTGAAGGACACACAAGAAATCATTGTCCTAATAACCCTGCACTTTCATGATCTGCATCAAACCACTTAGTTTATGTTGTACTTTGAATTGTCTTCAATAAATATAAACTTCATTCAATTTAATAGCACATCTTTTCTTATTATCTTTTATTCTTACTTATTTTACATAAACCAAAAACATATAAAAAATTAATTTCATATACAATAATGAAATCGTGTTAAATTATTTTAATTCTTTCCTTCATTTCTAAATTAATTTAGACAAATTTACAATGTTTAAAATATAAAATTTTTAACAATTATCCAAAATTAAAAGAAGCCTATAATTCCAATTTTTGTTAACACATGTTACAAAAAAATACAAAGTTGAGCCCAAAATTCGGTTGCCCAGTCCTGGAGTTTAATCAGTGAACATAATTAAAGGAAGTGTCACACTAATACAATATAACAGCGCAGTCCTAGAGTTTAAACTTAACCCCCTACAATTATCCAAGGCACACCACAATGCCAAAACTAAAACAAATACAAAGTGCGACAAAGTCAACATAGGAAATTAAAATATAGACTAGTACATGGGCCATAGCCAAAACGAAAACCCAAAGTAGGAAAAAAAATTCAGCCCAGATGGCTAAGCAGCGGAACTATCACCTCCCTGTTGACCACGGGTGTTCCTCGCATCTGCTCACATCAACAAGTTGATGATCATCGCAAAAGAGAGAACCACGCATACAAAACACACAACAAGCAAAGGGTAAGCTAGAGCCAAAAAGATTTTATCATGTAATCAGATATACTTTCACAGTCTAATATACATACATCATCCAAGCATATTATGACCTTCCAAATCAATACACTAAGACTTGACTCGACTCATCCGGATACATATAACCTGGTCGGATTCAGCAGATGCTTGCACTTGTGGTGGATACCTCTGCTACCCCCGAGCTATGTGTTACAAGTGTTACAATGAATCAATCCCCCACACACAAGGTTAGCCCTTAATGAGTTTCGAGCCTCCTGCTACTCTCACCACAAGAGTCAGTCTGCTCTAAGTGAGACTAATTGACCCCTCAGAGTGTCAGGATGCAGTCCTTACCTTGAATCCTTACCAAGTTATATAAATGGGGCACCACCATGGACACCCACTAACATGGGCCATGAAATTACGTCCTGACCACTGAAGCACGACCCTGAAATCTCACCTAGAGATTCCAAGAAATTACGCACTAACACGGACCAATCATACCCAAACAATCAAAGAAAATTTATAATGCATATACATATATTACGTCAGCCTTTATTACCATTCCCTTTCATGTTTCAGATCAAATACATACCAACTCATCATACTCCATCCATGGATACCGAATTCTCAACTCATCTCATTGTCATGCCACTTTCATAACCAACCATTCCATGATATTTTTACATGCCAAGATTTATTCAAATTCATCATTCACAACTCATACACCCTCCCACTCATGCATATTTATCCCCTTCATGCCATCATATAATAATCCCATCAATTAAATGCCAAACATCCAAGAACAGGAAAGGAAACACCAAACTAGAACGCACTCTTACCCAGCTCTTCGCTCAGGCTGAAGGGTCTCGCTCAGGCGAGAGGGACTCTCGCTCAAGCGAGCTCCCCTTCGCCTAGGCGAGAGTTCGACAAGGAGAACAGTAGCCTCTGCGCAGTCTCGCTTAGGCGAGACCCCCTTCGCCTAAGCGAGACATCTACTCGCTCAAAACAAGGTTTGGTCGCCTGAGCAACAACTCGCGTAGAAAGCCTTGGGCGAGCCTCTGCTCATCTTGCCTAGGCGAGGTAAGCTCGCTTGGGCGAGATTATCAGTACTCGCCATTGTTCGCGCCTGCATCACACATACACATATACCAAACAAAAAATCCAGGCAGTCCAGGCATCCATGACAGCACGCAAACTCGAGAATCATGAAACTAAAATGGCACAAGTCAAAAACACACCAGACAAGGAGGTTCTAGCTTCCCTTACCTAGAAGGGTTTAGCAGAGGACTTCGACTCCACAACAGTGAGCACAATCGCTCCAAGGAAGGTTTAAAGAGCTGGAAAACAACGAAACAAATTTCAAAATGAGCTCCCTACAGAACCCTAGATGGAAAACACGAAAATATGCTAAGGAATGGATGGTATGAGATGTAGGATGACTTACATGGAGTAGGAAAGAGCTCGAGCGAACTTGACAACGGTGAGGAAACAAACCCTAGCAGAGGGGTTGACGGTTGCAGCTCAAGGTTCTCTGAAAGTGAATAGAAAGTGTGAGTTAGGGCAGACTCAGGAGTGGGTTTTATCCTTTGGGCCAGCCCTTAGGCCCAACAGTTTTAATGCAGCCCTTAAAACATTAGGGCAGAAAACTGGGCCTTACAAAAGACATAAAAAAACACCTAATTTAATTTTCATCAATTCTCATTATACATTACATATAATTTCAAAAATTTCAAAAAAAGAATTGATTTTTTTTAATATATATACATATAATTTTAAAAAAATTGGGGAGCCCCATTCTTGCCCCTTCTAAGATTCGTCCATATATATCATCATATCGTCATATAATCATATCGTTTTACCGTTTTATCATGTTATCATTATATCGTTGTATTGTCATATTGTTATATCATCATATTGTCATATTTATAAAATTTTAAAATTATTAAAATTTTTAAAATTATAAAATTATAATTTATAAAATTTTAAAATAATAAAATAATAAAATTATATGTAGTGAAATTATACAAGTTGACATGACAAAATAATAATAACGTAAGCTACTTTAGAAG
>Ga0209589_1012227_pt1 | contig 11738 bp, 4 predicted proteins | sample CowpeawhiteBW_FD_187525 | JGI IMG/M metagenome (GOLD analysis project Ga0209589, IMG submission 187525) | Root nodule microbial communities of legume samples collected from California USA - Cow pea white BW (SPAdes) (version 2) | ecosystem: Host-associated > Plants > Roots > Nodule | place: USA...
ATTATTATTTGTTCTTTGTATATTATTTTGATTAAGTAATGTATTATAACTTTTATTTGTGTATAAAAAAGAGATTCATTAGAATTTAAAAGATTGAAGTAAACAAACATTTAAAATATATTTTAATTTGAATATTTTTTTCCTTTTATACTTTCTTAAAAATATTTTTAAATTTTATCAACTAGGTTTCATTAATCTTTGCAAATTTAATAAATGTATTGGTTCTCATGGAATTTTATTTGGTATTACAATCTAAAATGTAAAACATTATAATTTATTTTAAACTTTTATTATGATTATTATTTGTTCTTTGTATCATTTTGATCCAATGATGTATTATAACTTTTATTAGTGTATAAAAAAAATTCATTAGAATTTAAAAGATTGAAGTAAACAAACATTTAAAATATATTTTAATTTGAATATTTGTTTTTCGTTTATATTTTCAAAAAAATATTTTTAAATATTATCAACTAGATTAATGTTTGTAAATTTAATAAATGTGTTGATTCTCATGAAATTTTATTTGGTATTATAATCTAAAATGTAAACAATTATAATTTATTTTAAACTTTTATTATGATTATTATTTGTTCTTCGTATCATTTTGATCAAATGATGTATTATAACTTTTATTAGTGTACAAAAAAGAGATTTATTAAAATTTAAAAGATTGAAGTAAACAAACATTTAAAATATATTTTAATTTGAATATTTGTTTTTCTTTTTTCTTTTTTAAAAAATATTTTTAAATTTTATCAAAATATTTGCAAATTTAATAATTGTTTTAGTTCTCATGAAATTTTATTTGGTATTATAATATAAAATGTAAACAATTATAATTTATTTTAAAATATTTGATATTGAAGAAACAACCATCATTCTAATATTTGGTAATATTATGTTTCCTTTATCATAATTTTTTTATTATTTTATAAAAATTAATTAAAATTAATATTGAAGTAGTAAGAAAATGGGTATGGGTATGAGTACGAGAGTATACCCGTTACCCGGTAGAGATGGGGATGGGTTAAAAGTTTAATACCCGTTGGGTTTAAATATGAAGATGTGGATGAATTTTTTTTACGGGAATGGATATGAGATAGCGAAACCCGTGCCCGTCTCGCCCCGTTGCCATACCTAAGTACAACGAAAGTTTAAAAAGTCGCTTTCAGACTGCCCCTTTTTAATAATCAATAAATATACCTCAACGTGTTCGACCAGAGCAAGCTATAAAACAGAATTATAAATGAGACCTTTAAATTTAATTTCTTGAAGAGTATTTAATGCGTTTCAAAATTAAATGAAAGATGTTTGATATAAAAATTAAAATTAAAAAAAAGTTGTGAATGTATTTCGTAATTAAATATCTGGAGGTGTTTTGGATATTAGGAAACATTAATTTCAGAATCTTTTATTAATTACTTTTGAAAGTTATTCACATTGTATTATGTTGTATGGTGAATGGAAATATATTTAAAAGAAAAGCTAAAAAATGTGGCATAACTAGCAGAATTGTACTTACATAACATGAGTATATGATACATCTTGAACCCAACAAGGTCCAATTTGGGCTTTCCGTTTTAATACGTTGGCTTGTTTACCCACTTTGTTTGATACGGGCCATCTTGTTACGACTGGAAGACAATTACTTTCTGTACTTCTTTCGGAATGACGAAAATAATTATACTTTTTCAGTAGATGTTAAGAAAATATGGATTATATATATTTTAACTATGTTAAGTTTCACATTCCGAAATATTAAGGTTTTTGGAATAGTTTGCATAATTGATTGGTCGAAGTGAGTGAGTAATATTATTAAGAGAAAGTATTTGCATGAAATAAAAGAAATGTTTAAGGATGTATTGTTGAGGTTATCCATTAAGATATATGTAATTAAAATAAGTTGGCATGATTGAATCGAATTGACCTAAACATTCTCGTATTATCAAAAGCAGAGGAGTGACACAAAGCCTTTCCACGTAAGGATCACGAACCCTAATAAATCTTATCGAATGGAAGAACAAGTTGATAAACTAAAAGAGTGTTATTTATGTGTATGATTGTTGAAAAGAGAAAAGGTCATTGGGTACATAAGACATAGCAAATGGCAATGAACCTAAGGTTTGAGACTTAGACTTCATAAATCTATATTCAATCTTCTATTCCGATTCCTCTTATTTGACCTAATCCCGTTGGTTTTGCCACTTGCAAACAATTTGCCCAAATATTCTTATTCAATTTAATCCCCTTCATCCAATTTGGCAATAATTGAATGAACAATATCAATTGTGCTTTTTGGTTTTGCCTAGTAGCTTCGACCTTCCACTCTTTCGCTGTAAATTTGCATCATCTTTCTTACATGAATAGTTTAGATTTGAATTCTCTTTCTCGCGTTGAAACATGTTATATATATACATATATAAAACTTGTTTCGATACATCAAATAAGTCTGATATCATGTAAGAGTTGAGGTCAAGTGCAATTTAAATATTTTTTTCTCTCCCTACTCTCTAAGCGTCTTTTGAAAATGAAACAATGACAAAACTTCATACTGCGGACAATACCTTGAGAATGCGATCGTTGATATTAGCGGATTGACTTGAATCGGGTCAGAACATAACCCACAATCAAAATAACCTTTTTTCTCTTAAAAAATCAGAAAAGAGATTTGGATTTTCTCTGCAATGATATATAATTATAATTGATACCTTCGATAGTTGAATCCCTAATTTCTACATTAATTCCTTTGTTCCGACTAATTTTATTTTCTTCGTGCTTTTTTGAATAAAAATGATTTTTGTTGGATATCCGTTAACATAAGACTCAGGACACTAAAATTACATTAAAATTGATTGTGAGTTTTTATGTGTGGTTTTTAAGCGTATTTTCGCTAAATTAGATTGCTTTATATAGCATATATAATTCGTTGTAAGTATTGTGGATTCATTGAAATTGCAGTCAGAAAAGACAACTTTTTTTTTTTTTTTAAATAAAACTCTTGAATTTGTGATTTGGATTTCTGCCATAGATGGTTGCTATTTTGGCCCCTATTGGCTGCTAATAGCTTTATTAATTGGTGACAGTTAAGCATATTGTGGTAACCTGGTTCTGATTCTGATTCTATGGGTTAAAACATGACATGATGCTTAAATAGGTCAAACTGTCTAGCTCAGGTACATGATGAAATGCACGTGGAAGTTTGGTGCCTGTGCCAACCAAATTATTATTAGTGACATTTATGGGATATACTCAAGAAAGAAGGGAGATATCACTAAATTAAAGTACTTGTTTTTTCACGTTGGTAATTAATAGTTTTAAAATTTTGGGCTAAATATAACTTAGATGTTATAAGATAGAAGTGAATTTATGAAATTGATTTAATAAGTTGAAATGAAAATTGTGACGAGGACTAGTATATATAATGTGGCGGCTCACTCAATTTTATGTTTCTTTAATTATGGTTTTTTTTTTTTGTGTTTGATTGAGTTCTTCATCACTGAATTAACTAATAATAAGCGTGACAGTGTAGTTAATAGGAGAGTTTTGGTGAGTTTCATTAAGTAAATTTTGACACTTTGTTTTGAGTAATTAAGAGAAAGATGGAGTGGAGGGAATGAGTAATGCAGAAGAGGTGGTGTTTCTTTCACGTCTGTGATGGCTTTTGTTGAAGTTTTTAAAGTGATGTTGAGTTGAGATCCACGTACATGTTAAATTTGCATGAGATTACTGAAATCGTAATTAAGAAGGAGATTGATTAGTTAATTAATGAATGAATTTGTTTCTTGGTGGTACGTGCATTGAAGAAGCTGACTTATGCTTCTTTACCATTCTAAAATGACAAAGCATACGTGGATCACGTAATAAAAGGCTTCTTCCTCTATATTTACCTCCCGTACGCAAAGGACACAAATTCCTTTCATCTTATCCTTCTTCTCCTCAAATTCTGCATAGGTGTACGTGGATCACGCTGTCCATACCATGTTTTCACATTTAGGGTTTAGTTTTGAATGATATTTAATTTAATCGGGTTTTCATTTCAACCCTTAAAAGTCTTAAATATGATTAGAGAGAACGTGCTTTATTTTATTTATTTTTTAGAATTAAAAAGTATCAAAGTTATGTGTGTGTACACACATCGTAATTAATATGAATGTGAAGGTAGCGGAGTACTAATTTGGTGGAAAGAAAGTATATAATATAAGGAGAATGGAAAAATATGGGTTAAGGAAGGAGCGATAATAACGTATGTGTTTGGATTAGCATAGAGTAGAATGGTATAGAATATGTTAGTGAAGAGCGTGTTTGGAGGAACCGACTTTGACAACACGACACGCATGTAACATAGGATTCACACTCCTTCAAGTCACAACTTCTTAATTGAACCCTATCGTCTGGATTTTACATAGCCACATAACATAACGCGTGAGTGAGGATCATATATACTTTTGCATCCCTAAGAAAGCATCGAAAATCAGCACAACTAATTAATTAATTAATAATTAACGTAGCTTAGTTGAATGCATTATCACTACTACACTGTACCACACGTTCAAGCATTCCCCACACGTCTTGCCAGATAAAACCCCCTCACACAACATTACTTTTCAATGAAACAAAAACACACGTACGCTGAATAATTCAACGGAATTACCGAAGTGTGGAGAGTGGATATAGATAGATAGAAAGAGTTGTTATTAATTAGTGGGTGGATGGATTTGCCAACCCGATAACAAGTGTCCTTAGCCACATAATAAAGCGGTTGCAAATTTGGTATAATGATACCAACATGTGCATTAAAGGCAGCAGTAACCACATGGGGAAGGGAGGGTTTCGGTTCAACCCACCTTCCCCCATTGCCCTAACATCATCTAATTTGGTGTAGCTAGCCTTTCATTACCACTCTTTTTTTCTTTTCATTATCCCATTTCACAACTAAATTCTAGAGCTTTATGCCAGATATAGAGGATTAATTGTCACCAAGTGAGTGTCAATGAATACATTATCTAAACAAAATTAAGAAGAAATTTGGTTCCTGTTGTTCACGCGGCATCCAGTGGATGTTTTTGGGCCCAACTAAAAACCTCACCCACCATCTTATTATTATTATTATTTTATTACACAAAGACTTGACTTAATCCATTCTTCAGCACTGGTCAATTAATATGGGTTGCAGTTTACCACCCACCTTCAATACACTTCACTCCTAATTATTATTATTATTATTTTTTTATATATAATATATAATGCTGCCTTATTTGGAATTCGATTCCACTCTCTTTTTCATCCAAGGGGCATATCATTAACTCCATAGAAAACGTCAAAATTTCTGAATACGTGTGTCTTGCCTAGTCTCATCATCATCTTTAATTAACATGGTCTAAGTCCACTTACAGGCAAGTCTTTTTATATTGTTTAATTTTCTTCTACCTGGTAAAAATATGTATTTAATCAATAAGGTAATGTACAATTCACACACCGAGTGCTGAAGAATGGAACAAGTAAATGTATAAGAATAATGAGAACTCGTTTTTATTAATCTTTAACATAAATAATATTACTGATAAACGAATTTGTTAGATTGCATCAATGACAAAGAAGAGTCCAAAAGCAATGAACAAATTTTGTCTGTACAGATGAGCAGAAACAAAATCCGAACCTAATCCCCACCCAATCCCCCCTAAATCAAACAAAATAAAAACAACAAATGGAAATTAAACTAAGTGGTTACGATTCATATTCACCAGATCAGCGAACTGAATTACAGTAAAATTAAAATAAACATTTCTTCGGTGGTGAACAAAGCTACGCCGTTTGATCATCACCGACGTGGTCCTCCCCTGAAAACAAACGCGCCTTCTTGGCGGCGGTTATTGGCAACGGGCTTTCCACCTCTTGCTCGCCGCCCCCGCCGACTCTCTTCCTGAAGTCGAACCCCACCGGCGGCCAGAACTCCGTGAGCGGTGCCGGAAGATTCAGGTCGATCCCACGGAGCGTGTGGGAGGAGGCAGCACCGCCGCCAACGCCGTCGGAGGAGGAAGTGAGGGCGCTGCTGTTGTTTCCGTTGGCGTTGCTGTTACTGTGGTGGTTCCCGCCGTCGTAGTGGCAGCGCTTGTGGCCACCCAGGGCCTGTCCGGTGGGGAAACTCTTGTGACAGATGGAACACTCATGCATCCTTCCACCGCCGACGGTGGAAGTGGAAGCGGTAACGCTGTCGCTGGCAACGGCAGAGACAGAGGTAGATTCGGACGAGGCCTTGCGGTGGCTGGCCTTGTGTCCACCGAGCGCTTGATAAGAAGGAAAGGCCTTGTTGCAAACGGTGCATCTGTGGGATAACTTGAGCGGCGGTGACGGTGACGGTTCTTTCTGAGACGGTGGCGGCGAGTGTTGAGTTGTTTGGCGGTGGGAGGAACTGTTGTTGCCGCTCTGCGCGAGCATGATGAGGCAAAGAGCGAGGTACTCTTCCTCGGTCTCAAAACGCGGTCGTTTAGAGCGTTTCCTTTTAGACCAAGGCTCGCGGAACTGAAGGTCAAGGTCCTCCTCTTCTTGGTAGCCACGAAAGGGAGCCGCAGGTGCTGTCGGAGAATTCAAAGCCTCCAAAGCCATTAACGAAGGAAGAGTAGATTGAAATCCGATGATTGGAGGTAGTTTTTTGGTTGGTTAGGTGTGTGAACTCCGAGAGCGAGCAGAGAATTAAGAGTGTGTGTATGAGAGAGGTAGTTGAGTGGGTGTGAGCATAGAGGTTGTGGTGTTTATATAGGAACGAGATGAGATGAGTTGGTGCTATGATGGAAAGAGAGTGAAGTCGGTCAACTAAAGAGCGAGGGGATTCACTTGGATGACTTTTTCCAAGTCAAAGCTCCGTTACGTAATACGTCTGTCTGCGTTATCTTTACCCTTTTTTTCTGTTTCGGTGTATGCACATTCATTGCCCCACACACACACTAACCTAAGCCTTATTCATGTATGGTAATTAATGTGTTTATGTTTAATCTGTGTGATACTGTTGGCAATAGTTTAAGATTTTAGATAACACCGAGTAGTTAAAGGTTAAAAAAAATATTAATTAAATCGATGATGTGTCTGTTCTCCTTACGAAATCAGTTCACATCCTTATCCCAGATATATATGTGTGTGGAATGTGATTCTGAAAGAAGCATGAGAAATTACACATTTGAGTGTTGAAGAAAAAGAAAGATTTGACCGTTTGATCTTTGAAAAAGCAAAATGGTTTGGTTTAGACGCCTCGTGGCAATAAAAGGAAGGAGAAGTTGTCGTCATGGCTTTGATCACAGTCACAGATCCTCTTCTTGGCTTTTAGAGTTTCGTGGTTTGGGCAACCACTTTCACTGCCATGCCATCACTCACATCGTTCATTCATTTGTTGGTTGGCACATACAACTAAGCTTATACTCACCAAGATAATCACCACGTGCCACCTCATCTTCGATCGCCGCAAATTAATTCCTACTGATATTTTTATTTTATTTTATTTATTAACATTACGATTCAAACAACTACTATTTCGAATAATAATAATTCTATATTTGTCAAACTACAACTATTTCTGTCAAATCAATTTTTTGTTTATATTTTACACAAATCTTCACATTTTTCATATCACAATTCATTTCATGCACGATAATTTGTGTAGCTCATTTTCCATACGAGGAAAAGACAAAAATGTCTTCAAAAACTCCCATAAGGTAAATATTTATTTTTGTGGTTAACTTTTTTTTATTGGAGAAAAAAAATTGAATACCTAAAAGTATAACTTCAACCACGATTCCCGTTTTAGAATTAGACATCAGATGTAGATTAATTTAAGAAAAAAACTAATCGATGCAATTTTTGTTTTTGAGAATGTCTCGATTTGTTTATAGAGGGAAAAAGGATAAATAAGCTTCAAATGGTTAAAAACACTGAAAACCAATGGTAAAAGGTAATTTAATATTTAGGTAAATGGTAACAGGAAATATGATGTGAAAAGTGTGCAGATTTGTGTAAAATATAAATAAGGAGATAGAAAATTCGATTTCTCGGTATTAACAAATTTAAATAAGTAAAATTTGTTTATAAATGAAAAAGGATAAAAATGCTGAAAAACAATGTTAAAAGGGAATTTAATATTTAAAACTTTAACCGGTCATTAAGGTAACAAAGACATTGCTTTTTGACTTCTTAACTCTAACACAATTAATAAGCAAACTTATACGGTATTAAGTAATAATTTCATTAATGGTTACACTAAAAATATTAAATGTTCATGACAAATATAAAAGGAATTAGTTTAAATTGATCTCGTCAATATTTTCATTAATTTTAAATCAATTAAACTCATTATAAACTGTTTGAATAAATGACCCGGATGATTAATTCTACATTGTGCATTTTGTAGTAAAGTTTTGATGTTTAAATTAAAAACATGTTTAAAGAGCTGATGCAAATAACATTCTGGATAACTTGATTGAGTAGAGTGAGATAATAATGAGATGAGGACGATGGAAAAGGAAAATATGGATAATAATTATTTTAATGATTAAAAAAAGTGATTGTGTGGTTCTAGAATCATAACGGAAAAAATGTGCAAAGGCGTGTTTGTGGTTTATTTTTAACGTGTCAAGCGAGAGAGAGAGTGAGTGAAGAAGGGTAGAGTGTGGTAGTGGGAGAAAGTAGTTGCTTCACCGACGCAATAAAAAAGAGGAAGAAAAAAAGCGTTTAGGAGTATTGATACGCAACGCAGGTAAGCTTTTTGTATTGGTGACACGTTGCACCTTCCACCTTCAATTTCATGCTTCCACGTGTCCTCCATAACCGACACACCTCATCATCATATCATCTACTGCGCTGCCACTGCGTCTCTGGAACCATACTTCATTACATAATTTTAATAATTTTCATCTTCAAATTAACAAATACAATCAAATGATGTGTGATTGTAACTAATTGAGTTAATATAGATTAGGATGAGTGTAAGATAGTTTCCAAAACAAGAGTCTTAACCAATGTCTTGAATTTAACATAACGGTCTTATAAAAAACCTTCATCAAAACATGTAAATTTTATATTGTGAAGATTGGTGCATGACTATAATTCCAAGTTATAAGATACAAAAATATACAACTATATTTTTAATTTTTTATTATAAACAAGTTAAAATATAAGTGAAAATTTATTAAAATGTAAATTTTACAAAATGTCATAATTAAATAAAACTCGTAAAAAGCTCATAAAATAATATAATAAATAAAATTCACTTAAAATAACGTCTTATAATGCTCTGCTCTTGTATTAAATTTGTTTTAAAATTATTAAATAATATAAAATTTCACGTTCGTTGGCTCTCTGAAATTTATTTTTTAGATATATTTATATATTTTTTAAATTATATTAAATACGATATGTATGAGACATGATTCAAACTAAAGTATTGGTACATCATATATATATATATATATATATATATTAAAAGTTAAATGTAGTTATGCATCAATAAAAAAATACATGCTTTCTCTTCATATGGGCTTCTGAAATTTAAACTTCAAATCACAATTGGGCTTTCTACACGCTCAACACAAAGTTGAAAGTTGGTGGACTCGTCGTATCCAAAACGAAACAAACTACGGTGAACTTTTACAAGAATCTGGGATATTATGTTTTTTCTTTTTTAAATTTACTTAAAGATAAATATGTATATTTTTTAAGACCACATTTTTTCCCTTGGAATATTATACTTAAGGCAGTATTTTAGTCTGTATATTGAATAAGATTAACATTTTATTTCTATTATAACCATTATTCACAACAAATAAATAATTTAAACTTTATAATTTATATTACAAATAAAATTAATAAAATTTAATGTATATAAATTATATTTTAAATCTACTGTGATGTATGTGCTTGATTGAAAAAGAAAAAGTATACATTGATGATATTTTATATTTATTTATGAAGCATTGGGCTTAAGATATATTATATTGGCACGATAAAGGTTGGAAACACGTGTATGTTAGGGTTTGAACAGAATCCAAGACTTTTTGTGAAGAACGGGAAAGGAAAGCTTTGTGATATGGTTCGGACTCTGGTTATTCCATTAAATCATTGTCATTTTCAGTCAATTTATCCTTTTTTTCATATTATTTGTGACCACGAATCATTAACTGCATTTTAGAACATATTCCAGAGTCATATAATGTTGGTCACAAGGTCGTGTATGCAACTAAGTCTTCATCAGCTTTTTGCCTTAGGCTTTGGTTCTGTAGTTGAGATAAGTTTGTTTAAATTCGTATTTAGAGTACTTTAATTCATGAACGTAAAAGATGGAAGTTAGTTACTTCAATTTGAACCTTTTCTTTGTCAGCAATAAAAAATACATAAATAGAAAAATATTTAGGATGCTGAAATCCTTTTACACATAAAAAAAAAATACAAATAATAAAATCATATAAAATTAAAAAGAGAAATCAACACTTATAACCTACCAGAAAGAGGATATAACAGTTGAAGATAACTATTCTACAAGCAAAACAATACAGAAGATAAAGAAACAAAATAATGTTAAGGATTCCACAAATTTAAGAAAAAATCAATATTCCAGCCAGCTTTGTAACAAGATTTCTCTTTTGTTCTCAATCATAAACTCACACTTTGTGTTCTGCAAAAGAAATCTCTAAACTATGTAGCCTGAATCTATCAAACACATTAGATGAGCACAACAGCATAACTAAATAGTTGTGTAGCAGTGTAACTTCAAAGAAATGTCACAAACAAAGTATATTTCAAAACACTAAGAAAAAACATCATGTGATGCGTGTGAACAATATTGTACCTTAGGTAGCTACAAAAACATCTTCCAACTAACCAAAAAGACAAACAAACTCCTAATCCACTATTGATTTAATGCACAAATATGGACACAAACACCCGTCTGAGTATCTGAATCTCGCATTGGAAACTTTATTAATTATCCATATTCAAGCTCTAGTTTGGACTAAGTTGAACACTTCCTCACCATCATTCACCTTACTCTTGAAAATGATTATATTCATATGTATTCAGTTGGTCTATACAATAGTGATGGGGAAAACAACAATAAACAATATACCAGAGAATGCAGCGGATATAATTTCCCCTAACTTGCAAGAATCTATGAGGAGCAATAATCAAAGAGCAGTAATAATAAATCACCAAAAGCACAAATAAAGGCACCAAGATTTTTAACATGGAAAACCCCTCAAATCAAGGGTAAAAACCACGAGTCGTCCAGACCAAAGAAATAACTCCACTATGATCAACAAGAGTACAAAAGAGTCTCAATCAATAGCACAAATTAGTGCCAACACCCACCAAATAACAAAGCAACAAAGCTTTCAAATAGAGAAGAACAAGAGGGGAAAACCTCTACAAATCACTGCTGCAGTGCGAAATTAATATCTCCCAACTCAGACCTCGTATCAAAGATCCGACCGATCAGAATGAAGAGCAATGAGTTCCGAACCTGCTGTAAAAATTTCAGCCCGATCCAACGGTGAACGAATCTGCAGCGCCGAATTTACTGTGACAGCTCTGTGAAAAACGTGAACAGAATTTTCCCTCTACCTCTCCCTCTGTGTGTTAGGGCTTTCAGTGTATTCTGACTCTATTGTTCTGCCTCTCTCTTTATTTTATAGCCTCCTCTCCACTAGGTTTAAGTGAGACATGGGCTTCTCAAATTTTGGGCCTTTTCTCCACATAGG
>Ga0209589_1012230_pt1 | contig 11737 bp, 4 predicted proteins | sample CowpeawhiteBW_FD_187525 | JGI IMG/M metagenome (GOLD analysis project Ga0209589, IMG submission 187525) | Root nodule microbial communities of legume samples collected from California USA - Cow pea white BW (SPAdes) (version 2) | ecosystem: Host-associated > Plants > Roots > Nodule | place: USA...
ATTTTGTCACTGATATAAATAATATTTGTAACAAATAAAAACTTTGTCACAAATAATATATTAATCGTGATAAAATTTTTCTTCATCACTATTTATTTGTCACAATAAATCATATTTCTTGTAGTGAAATATTTATTATACTGTACATGTTACAATCCAGGTTAAATTTAAAAAACAACTTCGCCAACAAATTATCTTATACAGTAAAAAATGCTGTGAATCCTCTTTCCAGTAACTTATTCGCGTTGAATAATGATAGCATTTTTCTTTGACTAAATAAAAGAAGAGTGAGTTTTTGAAATGTGGGAATGGATTCTCAACAAACAAGCTTCGACAAAATTACTTACGAAAATCCACGATATCATATCTGCTAAGCACTGTTTCCATTCGGACTAGAAAGAGTGCAAAGACAATGGATAAAGAAAAAGCAAATTCTTGTTAGCAAAGAAAAAGAGAAGGAATCATAGTTTTGTGGCTTAGAGTGATGCAGTGCATGTGTGTGATTCGTTCGAAAACAAATCTAGAATCAAAGGAATCTCAATCAACCTCTATGCCCACACTGATACAGAAACCAAAGTCAAAATCAGCTAAATTTCTGAGAACAAATTCTGATTGACAATGCCAAATCAGAAACATGGGTGGGGTTGTGGCTGCATGCCAACCTTGCTTATATATATTCTATTCCCGTACAGTGAATTAATGAAAGTACACGGTTTTGGGAAGTCAACGAGCTAAGTCAACATTTGGTTGATTCCAGACAATGATAATGGTTTTGGATAAGAGCAGCATGAAAAAGTTGGGAATTACTTAGTAGTAATTTGTGCAGTTATTGTGGTTTGAGTTTGAGAATGTGTGGCTATAAATAGGGTTGAATGAGGGTAATAGATTGAAGGTGAAGAGAAATAGTGTTGCTCTCAAGTGTCTTGCATGAAGGTAGAGAGAGTAGATGTGAGCAGGGATGGCTTGCCGGCATACTTATGCTTAAAAACCAAGCATCCCTCTGTGGGTATTGCTGGGGAGCCATCCTTGCTCATACTTCCTTCCTTTACATTCTCATGTCAGATCTTGCAAAGAGCTTTTTCAACTCATAACATCCATTTTTTCGGTTGCAATGAGATTTTTATTAAATTTTGAACTGATTCATATTATATTACATGTGTGTGTTGTTCTTTTAGCAGTTATGATTGCACAAATATCTGAGTTGCTATGTGCCAAAAACCAGCAAATTTCTGATACAATCTGAAACCTGTTCTAAATATGAACTTTATGTATAAACTGAGGAGAAGCTGTTCATACAAGTATCTCACAAAACAATTTCCTACTTGTTCAGTGTGATCTAAAATAAAATATGGTGTAGTGGTGCATGCAATGGATCCCACTGTACAAATATATTTTTCTTTGTTTCGAAGCAATGAAGTTGTCTTCATTTGGTAAGAAGACAACCACAGAGAAATCAGATGCAAGTAACCATAGCATCCTTCTATAACAAAAAACACACCTTACTTAGCTAGCATCCAAAAAAGTTGTTTGAATATCAACTTCCCTGCAAGGTTTTAAAGGGTAAAAAGGAAGTGTTAAAAGTCCTTGCTATAAAACAGAAAAATAATACACCTCTTAAAAAAAAATAAAACCAGTTGACAACCTCTTTAATATTTTAATGATATAATAATATATATTATAATTTCAAGTTAAAAAATAAAATAAATATCATTAAAATTATTATTTTGGTTGTAAAGTGAATTATTTTTTTCTTCCTTAATATCAGATCACCATTCTATGAAAAAAGGGTCATGAACACCACATTTTTAGCTCCACACTTATTCAATACCTACAAAAGAATATTTCTGTTTTAAAATATTAAATATTTGAAGATAAATTAATTAGAAAAATTAAAATATTAATATTTTATTAAGTGTTAAATTGAAAGATGTATGTTTATAATTTTCCATAAAAAATAGAAAAAAGAGTGTGGTTTTCAAAACCCATTCTAATATGATTAGACGTACAAAATTATGTTATTTTTAAAATATTTAATTTTTTCTAAAAACAAAAAAAATATTGTTCAAAAAGGAAAAAAAAAACAATATTTTTTTTTATCTTGGTCGATCTGACAATGATGTATTTCACTCCTACATATATTTATTCACAATGAACGATTAGGTTACATACCTCTTCATGAAAATCTATATAATAAATGATTTACTTTTTCTTTGGTGAATCGATAATGATTAATTTTTTTTCTATGAATTTATCTTAAAAAGGAGAGATCACGTAATTATGAATTAATTTTTTAAAAAATAGTTGATTTGATTTTTTTTTATAATTTTGAGTGTTATGCTCATCATAGATAGAACTAAATATATCAAGTACACTAAATAAGGGACTAAATATATCAAAGTAGATTCTCACTTTTTTTTCCAAACTTTAGGATGTTCTATCAACCTTCTTATCTTTTCTTCTATTGCACATGTTATTTATCTTTTTACTCTTTATCCAAAACCACTCCAAAATAATATCTCTAAGCGTGACATGATAGACATCCATGCCTCTGGATAATGTTACATGAAGAGACTCTTTCATAAATATATATTATTTGTGATTCTATTATATCGAGTTGTATCTTAGAAGTAACCAACTCTTAAATTTTAAAATTCTTTACCTACTCTCTTTTATATTATTCTCGACACCGGAATAAATTATTAACTTTAATTAAAAAAAAATATTTGAGAAAAATTATATTAATTAAACGTGAGTTCAATCCATATAAATAATTAATATCGTCTATAGTCTAAAATATCAAGATAACAAATTTGAATTTATACTCAACTTATTTCTGTCTAATATGAAACTTACACGATAAATAAATAAATTCTTGTTTAAGTAGGGGAACTTTGGTTTGAGTTTTCTTTTATGAGGAGTAACAAATTTATTTGGATAAAATTTCCTGTAAGAGTTTTAAGAAGTAAAATGATAAAAATAAAGAAAAGTATTTATTTCATAAATTAAAATGAAAATTATATGTAAACTAATTAAGTGTGTTAAACTATTATTCTTTTTGAAATGTGGAATTTACGTGCAAATTCCATGAATATATATCATACCTGCAAAAACTAGGTACAGGAACAAAAGACAATGGAGAAATGAAATGCAAATTGTTGTCCAGCTAAAAAGAGAAGGAATTGGCACTATTTTGTGATTCGGAAAGCAACTAAAGTCAAAATGTAATAGGAACCATCTTTCCGATGTGCAAAATTTTTAAGAACAAATTCCCATTGACAAAGCCAAATCAGAAACATTAACCACCAACTTTCTTTCTTCATATATTCTAACAACACTGAATTACTCATCGTAAGTTCGAGGAAGAGAATGATCTAAGTCAACTTTCTCTTCATTCCATACTGGTTTTCGATTTCGATAACAAACAACGTCAAAAAAACCGTTTCATGGTGGGACCTAGCTATCTCTAGTTTTTCTACTACAAACTACATTTTTTTTAATCTAAGAGTGATATCTTAAAACCCTATAAAATAAAAAATTCAGTTCAGAACTCACTTTAATAATATAATAGTATGTTATAAAATAAAAAATATATATTTAATTAAAATATTAATTTATTAAGCTGTTAAACAGTTGTTTTTTTACTTTGGTTAGTGCCAAAATATTAACTTTCTTTGTGCATTTACAAAAGTTAGAAATCGAATCCTATCTACTTTGACCGGAAAGGTGTCTCTTTCACACTCCACCAACCTAAATTTATAGTGCATGTGTAATTTACTAATTTACAAGTTGAAAGCTTATTTCAATCGTGGGTTTCTTACAGGAAAATTTTCGATAAAAACAATATTTTAATTTAGACTCTACACACATAAATACTTTTAAATGAATAAAGTGATATGTATATTTTTTTTATATTTTTAAATAAATAAGTGTATAATTAATTTTTAAAGATAAGAGAAATTCTTCCCCCAAAAAAAAATCAGGGAGAATGAGTAATAATTAATCCATTTCAGAGATTATAACACCATATGCAAAAACCATTTGAATTAATGGATTTATTTGTCTTTTCTTTAGAAAAAATAATCAAAATAAATTATAAGAATAAGAGAGATATTGATGACAAAAGATTCAATAGGCCAATAGGACAAAAGGAAAAATTATAAATGAAGAAAAGATAAGAAAGAGCCTAGATTGAGACATTTTTATGGGTCGGCACAGAATAAAGGTTGAGCCGAGCTGTCCTGGATCGAAGGTCGAACCAAGTTGGCCTGAATCATTGAATTGGTCTGAGATGAAGTTTGAATCGGGCCAAAGTTTGATATGAGTTGACTCATACCAAGCCGAAAGTCAAGATGGCACGGGTCAGATCAACGGTTAAGTATGAAAAATGAGATAGACATAAAAATAAAGATATACATATTCATCTCATTCATGCGCATTTAATTATTTTCATCTTAAATTACTAAAACACTTTTAATTTATTACATCATCTAAAAAATTTATATGAATTTTCTTTAATCTTCAAGTAATTTGGCAATTTAGTTAGAAGACATACAATAGATATTTTCACACTTTTATAATTATTTAATTTTATACCTAATAAATATAAAGATAAAAAATAAACTTATACTTGGGACATAAAGATTCCCAATCAACCCAACTCTAGTCACTAGCTACTTCCAGAATGAATATAAAAGATATGTAAAATGCAAAAGTGAGGGTAACTATACTAAAAAAATAAATGATGGTCTGATAATTGTTCTTGTGTTCAAAAAGTGGTACCCCTCCTGTTTCTAGAAATGTTATTCTAGTTAGATAAAGACGATAGTCTTTTTGTTAATGGACTCTCAACAAACAAGAAACTTCAATTACGTGAGAAATCCATGATAGCATATATGCGTATCACTGTTTCTTTAGGAATTCATACTGTTCTGTCATAGACGCATACACTGTATGCGTACGTGTGCGATAATTATTCATTCAAAGCAAATCTAGTATCAAATCAAAATCTTAATTTTTTTTATTGACATAATAGATTAAAAGTGAATGGAAAAAATCAGTCAAATTATTATTATCCTATTGGTCAAACTCCAGGTCCACGTTGACACCAAACGATTTAAAGTAAAAATATAATCAGAACAGAACTCCTTTTCTGATCAACTAAATTTGTGCGAACAAATTCTGATTGACAATGCCAAATCAGAAACATACAGCAAATTAGTGAAGGTACACAGTTTTGGGAAGAAACCAGCTAAGTCAACATTTGGTTGATTCCAGACAATAAGAATGGTTTTGGATAAGAGCAACATGAAAAAGTTCACAGGTACCATTTCTATGGGACCACTTAGTAGTACTTTGTGAAGTTATTGTGGTTTGAGTTTGAGAATGTGCGGTTATAAATAGGGTTGAACGAGGGTAATAGATTGAAGGTGAAGAGAGATAGTGTTGCTCTCAAGTGTCTTGCATGAATGTAGAGAGAGTAGATATGAGCCGGGATGGCTTGCCGGCATAAATCTCTATGTGATTATTGTCGGGAGCTATCTCGGCTCATGCTTTCTTTCTTTACACTTTTATGTCAGACCTTGCAAAGAGTTTTTTAAACTCAACATTTTTTTTTCTCTTTGTTCCGGTTGGAGATCCAACAGCAATTAAGAATAACATCAACATGGTAACATAGTACGAGAGTCGTTTAGAACATGTTCTAATCACTAATAAGTGATGCAGAAACTAAATTTTTCATTTTGCCTGTTTTTGTGATGGTTATTTGGCAGTGGATTTTACAGGTTTATGAAAGTGAAGGTGAATCATTATTTGAGGATAGTTAAGCAGAAGAAGTAGGTACTGTTCTCATTTTGACCGAAAATGGCGCCTCCATGCATGCATTGGATTGTTCAAATCTTATTTTACATGACTAGTCAAAACCCATGATTTACTTAACATGTTAAATTTTGTATTTAGATATTTGTAAATGTGTTTGCATGCCTACAACAAAACATATGTATATATAATGTTTCATTTAATTTTTTTTTTTAAGTTTTCACTGACTACTGGAATTCATATATCTTGTAACCAGATGAAATACACTCTTTTTAGTTTAAGTTCTCCCTTTTGGTTCAAGTCTTTTTTTTTATTAATTTTTAAATATTTTTCATTTCAGGTACTGTTTAAGTTTCTTTTATAAATCCTGTAAATTCTTTAACTAATAATTACAAGTATATTTCAATAAACCTGTAATTTAAATTATTTTATTATTAGCTTCAAACAAATTAGATAAGGGAAAATATTATTTAACAGTAAAATAGAGCATTATATAAGCTACAAATCAATTCAGTATTAGGTATTGTTGTAAAAGATTTAGTTACTATCTATTTAATTGTGCAATGAAACAAATTATTTATTTACTAGTTTTAAATTTTGTTAATGTGTGAAAAAACTTTAATAAACAACTAAAATGAGATTGTTGTGGGAGTACTAATCTGCTAAATCTCAATGGTGAAAATTGATGATTAAGTAGCAACCACTAACATATTGAATGTTTCTGATATTTGAGTTGTACACTCGTCTCTGTTTCAAAAACAATACATCATATTTTTAATTTTAATTTTTAAAATAATAGCCTTCTTAATAAAAATATTTTTTTCCTAATAATATTTTTATATATAATTAAGAGCAATCAAGTATTGTTTATATATATATATATATATATATATATATATATATATATATATATATATATATATATATATATATATATATATATATGACTGGTATGACATTGATTCGAAATTTTTAGTTAATATAAAAGTACTATTAATACCAATTTAAGAATAAACGTTTTCAATCATCTTAATAAAAACTCTTTTATTATTTCCAATATTCTGTTGATTACTCAATATTATATAGAAAAATATTAGAAATATTAATTCAAGGTTAACTATAAACAGAAAAGATTACTTTTGCAAAAAATATAGCTAAATATTTTTAAAATATTATTAAGTTCATTTAATTTGTAATTTTCTATAAAACAATGTATTTTTCAAACTATCTTTAATCGTATTTACTACAATCACATTTAAATTAAATTATAGGTCTTTTAAAAATAATAACACTAAATAACGTCAAATCAGTTAAGATATATAGTCATGAATTTTTTTTTTTACTTATTGAGTTGAAAGTCTCAATCTGCAAGCTTCTCCTTTTTGTTTATCCCATTAAAAAAATTAAAATCATCCATAGGGACCATTATTAAATTCTCAGTTTAACTTGTCAGTTCCTGCAAAATGAAATTCCGTTTATTTTCCGTATATTAAGCTTTTCTTTCCAAAATTAGCTCCATAAATTTTTTTAACTGAAATTAATCCAATGCCTGAACTTATATGACATATAATTTCGTGGTGCGAAATCTTTAAAAGAACTTGGAAAATAAATTTAACTTTTGGAAAGTTGAACAGATTAATTTTAAGCAAAGAACAAGTTGTTTTGCTTAAGTGTTATGATCAAAGAATACTTTTTTAAATAATGCTATTTTTTAATTTGTTACACAGCCTTTTAAAATAATAAAATTAAAAGTAACAAAAAACCATATTATAATTATTTTTACGAGAAAATAATACTCTAATCGGAAACTATTATGGAATCAATTAGTTATAGAAAAAAAATAGTAATATAAACAAATATGAATTATCTTGAACTTTTTCAAAATGCCAAAATTTATAATACTAAATCATTTGTGGCTTGTTTAAAATCTTAAACAACCTTAAAACTATAAAATTGAACTGTTTCCACTTTATCATTAATTCCTTTAACTCCATATACAAAATACGAGAAGTATATGAAGAAAAAAGAGAGCAAGACATAAAGTTCAAATTTATCTGTGATGAACATTTTTCTGTGATGAACATGGATTTTTCGAAAGTTCCAGAAGAAGTGTGACGCAATAACTTATTCTCAGCCATCATCTATGTTAAAAACGTCAATGGTCACACAATATGGCAAAAGCCGTCCATTTTCGGAATCATGAAAACTTTGACTTTAGTTCTATTTTGATAAATTTAAGTGTTTTTGATTAAAATTTTATTAAATATTTTTGTTATATTGAATGCTCAAAATATCTTATAAGCTTTTATTTAAAAAAAAGTGAGTTGAAAAGTTCTAAGATAATGAACAAGAAAACGCTATTCCCTATATAAAATCAGCTACGCAAATCATATAATGTAATTCCAGAAAAACTGTTTCGTTCAGTCGGCGTAGTTACGAGACACGAGAATTCTAAATGCTTGTTTTTTTCGTAGAGCAACATCTCAATACTTGTTAAATGTGACTTTAAAAGTTATATAAATTACTATTGTAAACAACCATTAAAGGTCGATAACATGTACTTTGGTACTAATTGTGATCGTCTGTTTTTGTTTAATATCAGTGCAAGGTTAATTCAAAATTAGAATTACACTTCCTCAAGGTAAATTTCCAATTCAAAACTTATAAGACTCAATACTAACGTCACTTACATCTGGAAAAAAACACGAGGACAAAGAGACTACAAAATTTCATCAAAGAGATACGCACAAAAATGGACAAATGAATTTGTGAATGAAGAGTAAGGTGTTTTCAACTAAAAAGCTGGCATGTTTTACAGAGATGAACAACCATAATGAGTTGATATGATTCCTCCAAAATCTATCATGTAAAATATAACCGAAATGGAAGGAAAAAAAATAAGCCATCCATCCCAAAGGAAGGAACACTGAATCGTTAGCCTCCTGTTCTGTTCATGTTAAGCCACCCGAACTCCATGGCCAGTTCACCTTGCACTCAATATATGCGGCTGCTAGGCGATCAGACCTCAATAATGCTGCAATTTACAACTCTCATGTCATATGAGAAACCAAGATGGGGGCCGAAAGTAACAACTTTTCGACCAAAGAATAGATCAAATAGCTGCCTCATGCTGCTGAATAATTGGAAAATAGATGCAACAAATTATCCAGTGTTTCAGGAGTGAATTTCCTAGCAAATAAGTAACATGGCTTCTGAATCCCGTTCCATAAGCAAGGCCAGCTTTGCACTTCTCTCTGTGGAAACACAAGATAACTCATCAAGCTGGTTAATTCATCCTCTCTATAAAACAGATCAGTAAAGCTATAATGTATCATACCTTCTCATCACTGGTTACGTGTACGCTTACATCGATGGACTGCAGAAATAAAAATTATTGTTAATATCCATGGACTAAACTTGAAAACAAAATAAACAAAGACCATGCTAAGTTGAAAGAAGTTAACTGTTGCAGCACACTCGCTAAACAAAAATACTATGAAGAAAGGGAAACCCCCACACCTCTATATCAGTTTTACTTTCCCTTAAAAGTCTTATGGTGTGTTTTACTATAACTTAAAAAGATAGGGAGAGCATTGTCAATACCCAGAGAGAGCACTCTGACGCATCTCACTACTTTTAAGGAATTTTATTTCAAATTTGCTTATGCATGACCATTTGAATTCAGTTTTCATTCAAGTTTAGATTTGCATTCCATAACATGGATTGTGTCAATTAGAATGCAATCAGTAGCTCACAGAAAAGAATGAGTATGTATTGTAAAATTTAGAGTTTTAGCCGAACTATACCGTGATATTCTTCAAAAGTTCGTAAGTTACATCCTGAGCCCTATAAGACTTCGGGTGCCATTTTCTCTCAGACCAGTCAACATGAGTTAATGACCAGTTTGCAATTCCACCAGGATCAACCATCTAAAACCAGAGATATGAGATACTTAGCTTAAGAATGAAAAATGTTAAAATAATATTACAATTCAAACTCTCACCTGGAAGAAGGTCGGCAAGTAATGCTCATCAGCAATGCAATTCCGCCCCTCCAAACCGGGCTGGAAAAATAGCAAATTTCACATCAATACTAAATTGGTAGTATATAATACTTAAATCTGTTTATTTCTCCTCCCCTCCCTCCCTTTATGAAGCAAACAAGACTATTCTCCCTCCCATCCTATTCGCTATCCTCCCCTTTCATTAAAAGCCTTCCCCTCTCCTCCTTTAGACCTAATGCTGTAGTAACCAAGTGACCCACAACACCGGTGCACAATATGACTCCATACATATCATGTGCGTATCATCTCTATGTTCCCCAAGGTGTTTTTTTTCTAGCTTACACAGCAGTACATTTATGGAGTTTAAAATTCTAAATTACTAGAACATATATGGTCCAATCACCTTAATCACTAAACAACACTGGCATACAAGATAAAACCAACAATATCAAGGGTGCTAACACCTTTTGACATTCTAGATTGTCATTCTCTTTCAGATTTTTTGCGACACACCATACAGGGGCATACACAGCAGTAGCCATGCAATCTTACAATGGACATATGCTTCTTCTTTTTTCTCAATGCAAAAAAGGAGGATTGTACAAAGTAAATGCTTTCTGTAACGTCTTACATACTTCGGAGAAAAGTTATTAAAAGAATAAAACACAAGTAACAAAATGCAACATCCATGTATTGCTTAAAAATATGGTTAAGGACAAGTAAAACACAAAATCAGAAACTTGGCATCTTGAACCTCAAGAAATACTAAATTTGCTTGGCATGATGGGTACAAATTTTAAGAAGAATTAAATAATAAGGTTAAATACAACTAACAATTCGAATAAATTAAACTATTATACAAAAACAATTTAAATATTAAGCACAACATATGAAAACAACTTTACCTGACAGTAAGACCGGAATTTTGAATAGTACAGGCTATCAGCCATGACTATAATTGCATGCTGCCGTTTCATTGCAAACCACTGCAAGGGAAGATAAATAATAAGGCAGAGACATAAATGGGTTATACATACATGTGTGTGTGTGTGTGGGTAGGTATGCATTTCACAGAAGATAAAGTATTATTCTTGCTATTGACGACACCACCAAGTTTCTGTGACAAAACTCAATTCTGTAGTGTGTTCAGTATAGCCTATTGATAGAAATCACACAAGGGTATGAAACAATGGAAACTTCCAATTATCCAGTTGGTATCTTGGGAAAAGTGCAATTGTTAAATAAAGTAGACAAAATACTTTGTTCCAATTAAAAATTCATTGTATGTAGATAAGCAATGTTTCTATTTTAAATGTTGAATTCCAAGCTCCATCGAGACTTGAGCAAGAATATACCTGTGCACCCTTTCTAAAGTCCTTCACCTCAACTTCAGGAAGCATGCGATCTGAATACCTGCCATTGCCGTGAGGACCAGGATCCTTGAAGCTAATAAGAGAAAGGAAAAGTTCACATTAGTAAAAATATGTCAAATAGACAGCAGAAAACAGAGAGAAGAATGGCTATTATCTCGATAAAAACCCAGAGGAGAAAGATTGTCATACCAGTCAACAAAGCTGATATTTGTATACATCAGATAGTTGTAAATATGATCAAAATGATACAGAGGCACACAACTGCAAAACCAATATATACAAATCAGAAATTGATAAAACCTATAAAACTGAGTAAAGTACATTTTTAATCCCTAAAAATATGATTTAAAGTGGTTTTGATCCCCTATTTTTTTCTTTTGTCAATTTTAGTCATTGTAAAGTTTAAATTGTTTTCGTACTTTTTGGGTCTCGCAATGGAAAATTGGAAGGCGGATAAAAAAGAAGGAAGTATTAAGTATCGAGGCACACAATCATTGGAAAAACATAAATTTCGAGAAAAAAAAAAAAAAAAATTTTTCATATAAAA
>Ga0209589_1012233_pt1 | contig 11734 bp, 9 predicted proteins | sample CowpeawhiteBW_FD_187525 | JGI IMG/M metagenome (GOLD analysis project Ga0209589, IMG submission 187525) | Root nodule microbial communities of legume samples collected from California USA - Cow pea white BW (SPAdes) (version 2) | ecosystem: Host-associated > Plants > Roots > Nodule | place: USA...
TCCTTTTAACCAAATTTTGTTAAGTTTATCTGACGTTTCGAGCGCATTTCATGATAGTATTTAAGTTAACATTGAAGCAAAAATGTGTCAAACAGTATAAATAATTTAAATACTATCATGAAATGCACTTGAAATGACAGATAAACTTAACAAAATTTGGTTAAAATGACTAAATTCACGCAATTTGAAAGATAAAGGACTAAATTGGTCAAAAGTTTTGATGAGGGACTAAACCCAAATTTTGCTCAAACTTGAGGGACCAAAAACATATTTAACCCTTTAAAAAATGCATGCACACAGGCGCGATAGCGCCTGTGTTACGCTAGTTAATTATAATAGGGAAGGTTTATACATTAAAAGCCAAACTTTGCCGAAGATGATTTTTTTTTTCTTCTGAAGTAGTATTTGCCCGTATGGCTTCACCCTGTTCGTAATTGTTTATAGTCTACCAATTTTCGTAATATTTCAAATATCTACTACATTATCATAAAAAAACCCTCAATTTTGACATTAACCATTTAATAAAATTATAAGTTAAAAATGTAATGTAGTATTAATATCTTCCCCATGGGAGCTAGTTAGATAATAAGAACTTAAAAAAACCAACATATTAGCCACGTTGATATTCCACTCTCCATACTTACAAATCTAATACTCAAAATAATTATTTAAGTTTCATCTTCCAAACACATTTCAACTGTCCCATTTTGATGACACTATTTTGTTATATAATAACATTCAATTATTGAATTTAATAATGGATTAGAATCTTTGGCCGGTTGCTTTGTCGGATGTATACCACAAGTGGGGGCATGGCCACCAAACTGGCCACCGGCGGCGCCGGTCAACACAGTCAACAGCATACACTTCAAAACAACATTAATGCCACCGAGTTTTTGTCCTTTTCTTTACTTTTCATTTCTTTTCAAATCCATTTAGATCAATTTAACTAAAAAAATAATAATTTTTTCCAGCTCCAGGAATTTAATAATATATTTAAAGTAAAAGTAGCGTTATATTAGATTTATAATGAGAGAAAGTACCACTTAGGACCCTCCAAATTGAATAAATAAAAGAGAGTGAGTCTAGGCAAACGAATGAGAGTGAGTCTTAGATTCATCTAGGTACCCATAAACTGAGTTTAAATGATTTGTTTAAACGAGTTCTGTATAAATATTTTTAAAAGAAAAAAAAAGAAATTAACCTTTCCATAAATTAAAATTATCTTAAATATTTCTAAACTATCATTAATTAAAAAATATTTTTAATTTATTCATAAATTAATTTAATTTACAAAAGTTAATTGCATATTTTCATATACATGCTTCTCTATAAGTCTTTATTTAAAAACCCATCTAAACATATGTAAAGTAATTTACCAAAGAACAAAGAGTCATGAATATATATATATATATATATATATATATATATATATATATATATATATATATTATTCAACTTATTCTAATTTTTATTCAATTGAATTAAGTTAGGTTAAATGGGTTATAAATTTTAATTTTTAAATAAAATTTTTAATTTAAACATATCTTTTATTTTCTAAAAATATTTTAAAAAGTAGTTTGTATTATTTAATTATTTAATATTTAACATTTAAATATTTAAAATATATGTTTACTTGATACATTAATAAAGTAAATTATATAATAATTATATTATTATTATTATTAATTTTAATATTATTAACCTAATATAAAATTAAATCCAATTATTTATGTTGAATTGAGCGGTGGAGTTAACTCACCTAGTAAATATCTCTTCCACTTATAAATTGTCTAAATTAATCATGCTTTCTATGCTATAAGTGTCTTTATAAGACAAGTAATTATGTTCAAACTGAGTATGGATTTTTCAATAGAAAGTACTTTTTTATGAATGGAACTTTGACTCTTGATGTTGTTTAAAGATAATTAAGTATACTAAATGTTACTTTCTCCCTTTTTATTAGGTGTAAAAGAGTTGAATATTGTGCTGGTTTGATTTTGGTCTAGGCACATAAAAGTGAGAAAAACAAAAGTGGAATCTTTGGCCAAATTTGTTGTACTTTGTTTCCCATCTAAAGTAAAAGACTCCTTTGAATTGCAAATTTGGCCAATTAGCTAGTTTGGAGAAAGATAACCCAAACCACAAAAGTCAAACTAAAAATTTGAATAGGTGTCATTTTAGGCTTATTATGTCCATAACCTTACTTAAAAATAGGAGAAGTTATTTTGCTTATAGCTAAATTATACTAGATGATAGTCACCAAAGGGTATGTGTTTTTTTTTTTAACGATAACCACATTTTATTTAGTTTCTAAATAAACTTTCACCCTTCTTATATTTTTAATAAATGACTTTTACCTCTTTTATATTTTAATAAAGGGTCACTCTTCTTTATTTTAATTGAAAATATATTGATTCAAAACTTAAAATAAAAATTAAAAAAGTTGAAGTTGTTAAATAAAAAGAAATATTGAAAAGTTTTAAACAATAAAAATATCACTAAAACTATAGTCACGAAATTCTATAACTGATCCATTGCATCTCACATACAGTAGCATCTAGGGCACGATATTCTACCTCAATAGAAGATAAAGAAACAATTTTCTGTTTCTTAGACTTCCAAGAGATAAGAGAGGATACTGGGAAGATGCAGAAGCTAGTAGTAGATCTTCTAGTGTTTGGGCAAGTGGCTTTGATTTGGTTTGGACGTGTAAATTAGCAGCAAAGAAAAGGCGTTGTGAAGGACTAGATTTTATGTACCTAAGAATGTGTTGCAAATCCCAATAGTGATAGTTAGTGAGTGTTTGCATAAATTGGCTTAACAAATTAATAGAAAAACACAAGTCAGCTCTAGTATTGATGAGGTAAAGTAACTTCCCTATTAGCATGTGGTAGGAACTAGGATCTGTTAAAATCTGTCTATTTTGTATAGAGATTTTGTGTCACTCGGAAAGGGAGTGGAAAAAGGTTTGCTTCAACATTCATGTTTCTGTTAGGAGGTCCAAAGCAAATTCTCTTTGGTATAGGTGTATTCCCTTCTTAGATCTAGCTACTTCAAAACCTAAGAAGTATTTGAGTTCCCCAAAATTCTTGATATGAAAATTATTATGTAGGAGAGTATTTATTTGTTTAATTTCTGCCATAGAGTTACCTACAAAAATAACATCATCTACATGTACAAGGAGAGCTGTGAAATTTGTAGATGTTTTCTTAATAAATAGAGAATGGTCATATTTTTATTGAATGAAGTTACTTGAAATGAGAAAAGAGGAAAGTTTATCAAACCATTGTCTACTGCCTGTTTTAGACCATATAGAGACTTAGTTAGCCTGCATACTTGATCTTTTTCATGAGTGTTCAAACCTAGTGGTGGTTCCATGTATACTTCCTTGTTTAGATTTCCATGAAGGAAAACATTGTCCACATCTAGTTGGTGTAAAAACTAATTTTGTGGGGCAGCAAGAGCAAGTAAAAGCCTAATAGTAGTGAGTTTAGCAACTAAGGAAAAAGTATCTAGGAAGTTTATCCTTTCTTGTTATGTATATCCTTTGGCCACAAGACGAGCTTTGTGCCTTTCCATGATGCCATTTGTCTTGTGTTTGATCTTGTAAACCCATTTGCAACCAGTGGGAGTCTTTCCAAGGGGTAGTTGTGTCAAATACCAAGTATTATTATCTTGTAAGGCTTTGATTTCTCTTTTCATAGCCTTTATCCATTCAGGGCTTGTTCTGGTTTCAATATAGGTTTGGGATTCAATGTTGGTGGATAATGCCAAGGTGTACCTCAACTGTTTTTCAGACAAAGAATCACAAGACAAGACATTAGATATAGGATGTGGGGTTTCAAAATTAGATGAAGAGTGATTAACTTGGTGTATGTAGTCGTTTATATAACCTGGAGTTCTTCTAACTCTAGTTGATCTTCTGTTGGTGTGATTTTTAACAGAGGTGGTGCTTCTGTTGTTGACACTTTCTCCATTTTCAGTGGGCTCAAGTTGCTCAATTTGCCCATCATCATCATTATCAATCTCAGGAACATGATTCTTTTATGTTTTAATAGCAGCATAATCATTTAGAAAATATTCTCACCTTCTCTGTTACATGAGATTTCAGTATTACGTTCAATATTCATAAGAGAAGATGTCTTCATAAAAGAGAATGTTCCTACTTATAAAAATCTCTCTAGTGCAGATGTCAAGCACAATGTAACCTTTCACACCATTTTTATATCCTAGAAAAACACCCTTTTTAGTTCTTGCAGCAAATTTATTTATGTTGTTTTCAAGAGTAGATGCAAAACACAAACAACCAAAGGTTTTTAAATTCAGATATGTAGAAGGAATATCATACACTAAGTCATAGGAAGTTTTTCCATTAAGAGCAGCGAAAGGCGATCTATTTATTAAGTAAACAACATGAGTGATAGCATAAGACCAATATGTCTTAAGAATATTAGATTGAAAAAGTATGCTATGAGTTTTATTCAGTATATGTTAGTGTTTACGCTCCACAATAGAGTTTTGTTGAGGAGTTTCTACACAGCTCCTTTGGTGGTTAATACCATGAGTGTTATATAAGATAGTATAGTCAAATTCAGGACCACTATCAGATCTAATGGTTTTAATAGTTTTACCAAATTGAGTTGTAACTTTTGTAACAAAATTATAAAGTAATTCCCATGTTTGACTTTTAGCATGCATTACAGAAGTCCAAGTGTGTTTGTTGTAGTCATCCACAATAGTTAAAAAGTATTTATGCCTATGAACAGAAGTTACAGAAACAAGTGCCCATATGTCACATTGTATTAAATCAAAACAATTAATAGAATAAGAAATGCTTTTGGGAAAGGGGAGCTTATATTACTTGACATAGTGGCAGATATCACAAACAACTTTAGAGGGTGCTTGAACATAAGGAAAATTTTACATATTTTTTCCACGATTTTGTATCCAAAATGCCCAAATCTATAGTGCCACATACCAATCTCTACCTATTTGTAAGAAGCAATAGATTTGGGAACATAATCTTGATTAAAAGTAGGAAAAGTAGGAACATAATCATGATAAGGCCTTTGTAGACCTTAGCATGCCCAATCATCTTCAAGGTAGAATTGTACTGAATCTGACATATCTTAGAAGGAAAAGTTAGAGTGTAGTTCATATCCTTGATTAAACTTTGAAAAGATATGAGATTGAAAGAGAATTTAGGAATGTATAAAACATTAAAAATAGTGAAATCTTTGGAAATTTAACATATATATATATATATTATAAATTCATTTATTATTTATTAGTCTATTGTTATCTATTTATTCCTCCTACAAGAAAACCAAATATTCGGAGCACTAGGCTCTAATACCAGTGATGACAAAACTGAAGATAGAAGAAAGATGGATTGATAATGGAACAGAAGCTTATTTTAATGATTATATGGAAGAAATAGATTAAAATTAATAAAATCGAAATAGAATTTATAATTTCCATCAAAGAGAAAGCTTTGGAATGAAAGCTCAAAACTTCACAAACATTACTTCATAAAACTTTTTCACAGACACTTACAAAAACTTGCATATAAAACTTCACACACAAAAGATCATATGAACACACTAGAACACACTCGGCAGACACTTATTTATAGATACATAAGAACACGCTAGAACTTTTTGTAGTAGTTGACAAAATCACGAACAAAAAGACCATTCCCGAGGCGTGTAGATTCACTGTCCTTAAGGACTTATCCGTGGTGAATTGTGCAAGCCCCCTAAGATACAATAGGAAATTCCCAAAAATTTTGAGGATCTCAGAACTAGCAAGATAACTCTTAAAAAGAGTAAATAAAGAAAGTCAGGATAAGAAGAAGAGATATAAGAGAAAAAGGAGGATGAGAGAATGAGGGAGAATTGAATGAGAGTACGAAAGTGTGTGTTTGAGGGAGGAGTATAGTGCTCTATTTATAGAGGTGGATGGGGGCATAGATGGGCCAAAATCCATGGCCTGCAAAAGAAAAAAAAATCTCCAGCAACCAGCTTCACGTATAGTGTGGAAGGGAAACAAATCCAACGTTTGAAAAGTGGTTGCAATGGCTGCACCAGAACTCGTAGAAGAGGGAGAAAATCTTTCTTTTCTTTCCAATACACATGCTATTTATATAATAATCCCCGACATATTGCAAAAGATAAGAGATAAAAAGAAGAAAAGAGAAAATCCTGGGTTTCACATAGGATGTAATGCATTAGAGCTGGTATAACAAGCTATATGAACTAGTTTTAGATTGGGAAACTTAACATACAGTGTAGTTGGTATAGCAAGCTATATGAACCAAGGACACTTTATGTGTGTTAGCGGTTTATCAATCACAATACACCACCACAATTCTTGTTGTTATCGATGTGTTGTGCTTACTAGGCCATGCGTGTGCCCGGTATTCATGAGTACTCCAAAGATTATGCCAAGACCTCATACAAGTGGTCCCACTTAACACTCATATAGGTGATTTCATCAAGTGTATCCTGCAAATCATACACCACCCGTAAAGGATATGAAAATCATTAAAAATTTGCTTAAATTAAAATTCTTACATCATAGAGAATTTTAATTACAAAATTTAACCTTTCAATATTGTAGTCTCTAGCACTTTCACACACCATAAGAATGGCCAATATTGATTCAAAATCAATTTAGTGCTATCAGAACTAACATGTGATTTGTTTTTACCCATATGAACCTTATTCATGGGATCTCCAATCACAAAGGTTGGGTTACCATCACTTATTTTTTTGCAAGTGGCTTAAGTCTCATTCCCCTCGATGTTTCTAAAATCATATTTCTTCCCAAGGGTTTAGTCAGAGGATTTGCTAGATTTTGTTCTGACCTCACATAATCAATGGAAATAATTCCACTCTTTAGCAGCTACTTAACCAAATTATGTCTCAATTGTATATGTATGTTCTTTCCATTGTAGTTCTTATTTTTAGTTATAGCTCTTGCCGATTGGCAATCACAACGTATTGACATAGATAGGGTTGGTTTCATTCATAGAGGAATGTTTGATAAGAAGTTTTTCAACCACTCAGCCTCACTACCAGCCATTTCGAGAGCAACAAACTCATATTCCATTGTTGATCTTGCAATAATTGTTTGCCCGGTTGATCTTCATGTAATAGCACCACCCCCAAGTGTAAATACATAACCATTAGTGAATTTTGTCTCATCTGAATCAGAGATCCAGTTAGCATCATTGTACCTTTCTAATATAGTGGAAAATCCACTATATTCAATGGCATAATCCATTGAACCTCGTAAGTATCTCATAAGTCTTGTAAGTGCATACAAATGTTCCTGATTAGGACATTGAGTGTACCTACTTAGTCTACCTACTGCATAAGCAATATTAGGTCTTGAATAGCTCATTAAGTGCAGTAAGCTCCCAATTATCTAGGCATACTAAGGTTGAGAAACATATTCTTCTCTATTTGTCATTAATTTATGGTTAGCATCATAAGGGGTACTCACTGATTTGAAGTCATAATATCCAAACTTCCTAAGAAGTTTCTCAATGTATTACTCTTGGGATAGTAATATACTATCTCCCTTCCTTATGATTATAACACCTAAAATCACATTGGCTTCACCCATGTCTTTCATTTCAAAATTAGATCCTAAAAACAATTTAGTTCTAGAAACTATATTAATGCATGTACCAAATATTAACATGTCATCCACATACAAACATATAATGACACATTCACCATTTTCAGATTTAAAATACACACATTTATCAGCATCATTAGATAAGAAACCATCACATAGTAAGACACTATCTAGTTTTTCATGCCATTGTTTTGGTGCTTGTTTTAACCCATGCAATTAACCCATGCAAAGATTTTAAAAGCTTACATACCTTATTTTCTTGACCAGGGACAACACACCCTTTAGGTGGAGTCATATAGATTTTTTCCTCTAAATCACCATTTAGAAAAACAATCTTAACATCCATTTGTTGTATCACTAGCTTATGGGTAACTGCTAAGGCTAACAAAACTCGAATTGAGGAAATCTTTGTCACAAGAGCAAAGGGTTCAAAGTAATCTATGTTAGGTTTTTTAGTGAAACCTTTTGCTACTAACCTTGCTTTATACTTATCTATGGATCCATCTGCATAATACTTTTTCTTAAATATCCACTTACAACCAATGAGTTTTTCTCTTTTAGACAAATCTACAAAGGTCCAAGTATTATTTTTCTGAATTGATTCAATTTCAGTCCTAATGGCCTTATCCCACTATTTTGCATCAGGAACATTAGTAGCCTCTAGAAAGCTTGTTGGATCATTTCCAACTAGATAGGTATAAAAGTCATCTCCAAAAGAAGTTTCCTTCTTTGTCTTTTACTTCTTCTCAAAACTTCACACATGGCATCACTATTATTATCTATAGACTGTTCAAGTGTCTCACTAACCTTTAAAGAAAATATATATTCAAAGAACTTAACATTTTTGGTCTCCACAATAGTATTATGTTCTATTACATCACTTTTAAGAACAAGAAACTTATAGGCACTATGTTCAGCATAGCCTAAAATCATACAATCAGAGGTTTTAGAGCCTATTTTTCTTTTCTTAGGATCGGGTAACATTACCTTAGCTAGGCACCCCTACACTCTTAGATATTTAAGATTAGGTTGATAACCTCTCCACAACTCATAAGGAGTTTTATCGGTTTTCTTATGAGGTATCCTATTTTGTAAAAAACATGCAGTAAAAAGGGCTTCTACCTAAAGGTTATTTGGTGCACTAGAACAAATAAGCATGGCATTCATAATTTCCTTATGAGATATATTCTTTCTCTCAGCTACCTCATTAGACTCAGGTGAATATGGTGGGGTTACTTCATGGATGATACCTTCTTTAACACAATATTCATTAAATAAAACATATTCACCACCTCTATCTGATCTAATCCTCTTAATTTTCTTATTCAATTGATTTTCTCATCAGGAAGGATTATATTCTCAGCTTTGATACCTTCAAGCAGCTAGTGATATTCGTTGATTTGGATTTTAATGTCCTTATCTTCAATCATCTCCCAGTGGTAGTAGTTCCTTATGATAAATCTTTGTTTGACTACATCTTTTGCAGTATATTTGAGGATCAAAGAATCCCAAATTTCTTTTGCTTCCTTGTATGAACAGTACACATCGAACAGGTCATTAGACAATGCACTAAGTAAAGTGTGTCGACATACATTGTTTGCATGAATCTAGTCTTCAACTTGTTTTGAAGCGATATTGGAGTTGGGTTTTGAAGATGTGAGAGCAGTAGCAACTCCATACATGTTTAAAAGGGTAGACACACGTTCTTGCCAGCCATGGTTTTGACACATTCGAAAAAGGTTTCGCAAAGACCGTTTGAGCTCCGAAAACAGTATTTGGATTCTCCGTAGAGGATGAGTTGTTGTTGTTGTCAGCCATAAGTCCTTAAGATTGTTGTAGTAGCTGACAAAATCACGAACAAAAAGACTTCCCAAGGCGTGTAGATTCACTATCCTTAAGGACTTATCCTCGGTGTATTGTGCAAACTCCCCCAGGATACAACAGGAACTTCTCGAAAATTCTGAGAATCTCAGAACTAGCAAGATAACTCTTAAAAAGAGTAAATAAAGAAACCCAGGATAAGAAGAAAAGATTAAGAGAAAAGAAGGCTGGTAGAATGAAAGAGAATTGAATGAGAGTATGGAAGTGTGTGTTTGAGGGATGAGTATAGTGCTCTATTTATAAAGGTTGATGGGAGCATAGATGGGCCAAAATCCATGGCTTGCGAAAGAAAAAAAATCTCCAGCAACCAACTTCACGTGGAGTGTGGAAGGGAAACAAATCCAAAGTTTGAAAAGTGGTTGCCACGGCTACACCATATCCCATGGAAGAGGGATAAAATCTCGCTTTTCTTTACAATACACATGCTACTTATATAACAGAACTTACACAATTTAATACAATACCCTTACATGATTTACAACTTTGTCATTGATTTTACTATTTAAGATTCTTTAATGAAAATATCTCGTCTATTATCAAGCTTGTCATGATGAGCATCTTGTCACTTCTTTTTTTTTTTCTTTTTCAACTTCCCATTATGAGAATTTTGTCATGTCTTCTTTTTCATCTTCTTGTCATGATGAGCATCTTGTCACTTCTTCTTTTTTCTTTTTCAATTTCCCATTATGGGAATCTTGTCATGTCTTCTTTTTCGTCTTCAAACTTTAATAATGGAAATCTTGTCATATTTTCTTAGTTGAACATGTCATAGGGATTGAATTGATTACTCTCTTCTTTAGAGTTAGTCTTTGATCTTGTTGATTTTGCCTTGATTATTTTTTCAAATTCCTTCATGCTTATTATTGTTATTAATTCTGCTAATAACCTTTGTTTTTCTGCTAGAAATAATGACTCTTGTGTCAATGATAAACTTGTTTCTTCCCTCTTTTGATTGTAATTTGTTTGCCATTGATGAATATTTCTTTTGTAATGAGACCTATATCAAACTTTGACCACCACTTGATTTTAAACTTTCTTGACATAAATTTGATGTCTACACTTTCATATGTTGATTCAATAATGTATTTCCAAGTTACAATCCAAGTTATACGTTGAGTAACAACAAAGGATATCAATTTATATCAAGAATCAAACGAAATATTTTTTCGAAAATATGAATAAATTTCAATAACTTGAAAGGGAAACTTTGTCAATAATGAACCAAATTCAGAAAGCCATTTAATAAACCATTTTTGAAATTTTAGAGAGATTAATCTCCTAATCCATAAGAACCACAATGTGTTCCAAGATGGACATATAATGCCCATGATTGTGTAAACTTTTTGTTCGTTGCATGTTCTATACAAATTATCTTTTTCCATCTAAGAATTCTTTCCTGAGTTTCGTAATTCAGTTTCTACAAGTATGCATCATATATTAAGGCCGTTAAGCTATTTTTTGTTTAACAGTTAAAGCCAGGTGCTGCGTCTCTCAAAGCCACTTTCTGTTAATTGATACATAGTTCCTGTTTAATATTGAAAAAGGTGACATTAATTCTATGACGTAAAATAAAAAACAAATCCTCTTCAAACATGAAAGAAACCACATCTTAATAATTCAAAGCTTGATCAGCTCAATTGTCTGTGGATTCCTCTTTAGCTATTCAGATTAAATTTTAGCATATTCAGATTAATCTGTTTATTTCTTCAAGTACTTGTAAATGACCTTATCCAAATAAAAGAAAATTGTGAGGGAATTTGAAACAGGATAAGCAATAATAACTGAGACATCTACTTCTATAGTAAAAATAGTGATACAAATCAGTTTGAAATGAACAACCAAATTTGTAACATTCAACTTCCATTCGTACAAGAGGCAGGGATGAGGTTTTTCCTCTAGAAAGAAACTGGTCAGATATTATCACTGTGTTTAGACGTAGTCTCAATAAGTAGGTGTGTTTTTCATCCCCACAAACTGTTGGCCAGTGTCTACTTCTTGAATCCGTATAAACTCCCAACTACCTGTTATGTCAACCATTATCAGAAGCTTGGAACATTGGTCACAACACAAATGTATTGCGGTAAAAAATATCATGATCATAAGATGCTATAATGGCATCAGAAAACACTTGTATTGAGAAGAGCATAGAAATGCTACCAAAATCCTCTCTTCAAAACCGCTTCGGCTTCGAATCTGCTAACGA
>Ga0209589_1012235_pt1 | contig 11732 bp, 2 predicted proteins | sample CowpeawhiteBW_FD_187525 | JGI IMG/M metagenome (GOLD analysis project Ga0209589, IMG submission 187525) | Root nodule microbial communities of legume samples collected from California USA - Cow pea white BW (SPAdes) (version 2) | ecosystem: Host-associated > Plants > Roots > Nodule | place: USA...
AAAAAAAACATTTGAAAAAAAAAAAAAAAAAAACTATTTAAGCAATACAATGCAAATAGCATAGATAAGAAGAATAAATTGTCCACATCCTCTATATGAAGAACAAGAATAATGTTTTCATTCTCTTTGGTTATGCTTTTGGATGGTTCATTCATTTCCATCCAAATAATTAAGTGATATCCCACTTTCTAACATCTAAAATAATACAATGCATTTTTTCATCATCATGTAGACATGACCCATCAAAACACCACCATCATCATGATTCCTTATAAACCTTTTTTTAGGGATAAAACTTTGCAAACTCAAAAAGATGAAAAATTGTAGACCCCAAAGAATTATTATCCTCAAATTTTCCAGCTTGTATTCGAACACTTTTTTCCATATGCAAATTCTTTTCTAATACAAGTTTTTTCAACCTTTTTTCTAGGACCATTTGCAAAAGTCTCCCACTTGCTCACCATTATAGAACCCTAAAAGCACAATCATTTCAAAAAGTCCATTTTTTTTGTGTCAATATATACCTTTACGGCTTTGCTTTAATTATGTTCTCTGTCTAATCTTTTTATTTAATTATTCTTTACATGCTTTATTTTTTAAAAGGGTGTTATTAAGTTTTAGTTAACTCAATAATCCAACTTCAACCACTTAAATCTGTTTCATGTTTTAACTTTAATAATCCAATCAAACTAAATTACACTAATTAGATCGAATACATTTAAAAGTTATTATCCTTCGTGATATATTTATATAATAACTATTGTTTTGTAGTTAACGTAAGCAAATTATCATAAAAAATGTTAATTTATGTGATTTGATGATGAAATCATGTATACAATTGAATCCATAGCTTTCAAAAGATCATGTTTTTTTTTTCAAAAAAAAATCAAACTAATAAAAATGATTGGTTGGAACTTTTATTTCTTCTAAATTCGATTTAAATAATCTATAATTATTATTGTTTTTTTTTATGAATATGGTTTTATTTGAAGCAATGTTGTGTCCTTTGGAGGAACACCGACACTGACATATGAACGTGATCTGTTTGTGCATTATAGGTGATGTTGAAAAATCAACATTTTGCATATATAGTTGCCATGCATAATTTTATTACATATATATTATATATATATATATATATATATATATATATATATATATATATATATATATATATATATATATATATATAAACTTTCTGATTTGTTCAATGAAGAAGATAAAGTTATCTTTATATTATGTGCAATAAAATAAAAGAGCCGATTTTTTTATATAAAAAATGGTGTAAAGGAACAATGATGATAAAGTTAGTTATGATAAAAATGTGAAAAGAAAAAAGAGGCTTAAAGAATAAATAAGAGGAAGATGGAGAAAAAAAAAAGAGAAACTTCTTTTGTGTCATAGTTGTAAGAATCAAATGAAAGGAAAGTTGATTTTCATTAAATAATTGGGTAGTTAATTTGATTGCTTAATCTGTCAAATTAAGTGTCTTTGAAGCTTGTGTCTGATTTAATGCCCATTAAACCTTTTTCTTTTTTTTGTAATAAGACATTAACCAACCAGTTGGATTGGATTATGCTATTAAAATTTTCACTAAATAAATCTTTTGATTTAGTAATGATATAATTTTTTAATTATATTTTATTAAGATTAATAAATTTATGGTTGGATATGACCTATGAATAAACTAAAAGTAAAATTTGGGTTGTTTAGTGTTGCTAGTCAGGTAAGTTTTATTCTTGATTTTGTAAAGTAATATTGTTAATTTATTTATTGTTTTTGTACTTGTTTTGAAGTTATAATTTAATGTAATGATTGAGACACGACAAATAGATATTTTGTGTACTTAAGATAACCATGTAATGCATGGTTTGTATAGCCGTTAGCACATTATTACAGAATGGGTTTTATATGACGGTTAAAATACTATTTCAACGACAATTTTTTAATCGTCGTAGATATTGTTAACATTAAAAGTCTAACAGATGATGATTAAAATAAGTATTATTAAGAGTCTCGAACCACCACGATTGTTCTTGAATTGTTGTTAAAGTCATAAAAAAAGAAGTAATGTGTTGCATATCACGATAAAATTAACAAAGACAATCCTATTAAAGTACAGCAAAAAATCATCTCCATCAAAGTGTTAAACGACACATAATTTTTTCATAGTTCACCATTTGCTTGTTAAACGTCTTCGATTGATGTCGTGAAAAAACTTTTATTGCACTAGTAATAATTAATTATTGAATGGTATAACCTTTAAGAAATTGTGTCAAGAGATATAAACTTTTAATACCTTAGTTTTTACTTTTGGAAATAGGATAACAATTAAATTAAATTATGTGTTTAAATTGAAAATTGAGAAATTCAAAAAAATTGAATTAATTTATGATAATTTGAAAATACAAAAAGTCAAAGCAATTCAAATTCCTTAAAAATTTTATAGTTCCTTATCAACATATTATATTAAAGAATTTGAAGGATCAATAGCCACACTTATGATGAATTTGATAAGAAATAAAATTTTTAAAAGAGGAAGAAGAAATAGAAGAGAGGAAGGGAGTAATATCTAGAGAAGTGTTATGTAATAAAGAAGTGGTTAAATATGTTTATAGTTTTTAAACATATACGTAAAATTGGAATTCGTCTATATTATAAGTTAATATAGTTTGATTTCTAAAATTGTAAAATGAATATTTTTAGTTATTTTAACTCAACTGCATAAAATTTTTTAGACGTGTTAAATGACATTTCAAGCTAGCGTTTAAATTATTTGTATCACATGGTACGTTTGAACTCAATGGTTATTATGGAATATCGTTTAACACCTAAAGAAACATTGATGTCGTTAAATTTCGTAGACGTGTTAAATGACATTTTAGATTAGCGTTTGAGTTGTTTATATCATTTTACACGTTTTAACTCAAATGTTATCTTGAAACATCTTTTAACACCTAAAAAACATGACATCGCTGGATTAAAATGACTATATTAATTCAGTTTTGAATTTTGGAAATCAAATATATCAAAGTTTAAAACACGAAAAGTTCCAATTTCGCATTTAAATTACATACTACAAACATATTTAACCTTAAATAAAAAAAATGAAAACCTTTTTTTATTTTCTTCCTCATAAAACAGTCAGGAAGTTGAAGATACTTGTCTTTTAAATGCAATATAATTATACTACATATAAAAGTTTGTAATTATAAAACACTTTTAAAGGGTCTTCTTAAAAAAATTCATAAGAAATTAAAAAAAAAAACACTTTTAAAAGAGTTAATATTAGCTTACACATGAACTAATTATATAGTTGTTTTATTATGAGTAATATTTCAACTTATGTTTAATATTATGTATTTCAGTCATAAATTTGTTGAGATATTATTATTAAAATCAATTATTTATTATAGGTATTGTATCTTTGGAATAATGTTCACATACGTCAACAAATTTCATGTTTATGAGATAAGATAGTTAGTATCAATCACTTTATCCGAGATATTGTCTAAGGGTCTTAAACTCTATCATACTTTTGTTTTTAAAATAAGTGTCGTAAGGTTGACGAAAGAATATCTATTTAAATTGTCCTTGATATTGACTCCTGAGCAATGTAAAACTATTGAATGTATCGAAACAAGTCATGTAATATAGATTTGATGGAAACTAGTGTTGATTTTTTTAACAACTTTTTCATTCCACTTGTCAAAGGAACGAGTGTTCATCTTTCTTCACCCATTGGACAAAGAGAATTTGTCCTTGGAGTATTATTTTTGTTCCCATAGGTAATGTCAATGTTTTGACTTAAAGTCTGATCAAATAACATCATCGTAGTCAAATACATTTGAAGTATAAAACTCTTTCATAATTTTGTCTTTAACATTCTAAAAAATTTTGTATATACCAAAAGAGAGGTTAAATATATTTTTCGTCTTCAAATCATTATAAATGTTTTGTTTCATTCATGTTATATAAATTATATTGTTCTTAAAATCTACAAAAGTTATGTAAAATGTCATTTTCAATGAATCATTGGTTGAATGTTTATCATATGTCAAACAAAATTTTATAATTAGAACGCCACCAGCTTAACGATAACATTCACATATAATTTTTAAAAACAAATGTTTTTATGTAATTTTCACAAAATTCAGATGAAATAATTTATATTTTTACTTATAAAGTTCATAATGTTTGAAATGAAATACAATTTTGAAAAGAAAAATATATTTATTTTAAAAATATTTAATAAAAATAATACAATATTCTCACCCATCCGCGAAAAACATTTAATGAAAAACTTAATTAGATTTTTTTTACAAGAAATACGATCATTTTCTTTGTTGAAACTTAGTGAGAAATTATTGACATGGTTGCTGAGAATTATATTTTTTAAGAGGTAAGTGAAACACTATATATATATATATATTATTTATCCTCAACTTTCCAAGAGGCTTTTCTTCATGGGAAATACATTTATGGATTAATCTTTCTGACAAATGTTTAGAGATTAAATCTAGAACTACACATTTAAAGATGAAGTTGTGTATATAATATAATTATAATACTACATTTTATTTTAAATCTGTTAAGAGTGTTTAAGTATATAGTTGAAAAAAAAAATTGCATTAAGAATGGTTAATGTTTGAATGGAGTTGCAACATTGGATTCCCTTTTGAGAGTTTCGAAGCTCGATTGTACCGTTGCGTAATTTATTCACATTTTACATTATTTTTTATTTTGGCGCCTCGAACCGTACCGAGATGGATTCTGTCACGGGCGCGCGTGTGATGTGCGTGTGATGAGTGAAGGTACACGTGTAGGGTCAGTGATGCGGTTGGGCCAAAGGGTCCAAACAAACTCTTTCTTTGTTAGTGATGAGGTTGCAGGGCAACATGACGAAACCCTGCTACGGCTTCTCCAGGGATAATGATGTCTCAAATACCTTTTCATATATATCTAAATATATTTTTCTATGTCAAAATTATTTTTAGAGGTAAACATATTTTTATATCTTTAATTAACTGTGATGTGTCTGTGTAAAATTTAAATTTCTTCTATTTTAAAGAAAATTTTGAAGTGAGCTTTTCTTTTTAATATTTAAATTCAAAAAATGAGTTTTCCATAGCACTCAGCAAATAATTGCATTCAAATGTTCTAGTTTTCTTAAAAAAATAAATATTGTATTTATTGATCACTTTCATTAAATTTTGACAATTTTTTTTTACTTGAATTCTTCTTTTTTCTTTTTACGAACCAAAATTATATTAGGTTATGTTACTCTTCGGCAGTACTATTCATAGTTCAAATTTAGTTTTTTTTTTTCTTTTTAACTATCGAATTTTGAGTGGATTTTCAATGTCCAATCACACTATTTGGAATAGATAAGTCAGCTCTTTATAAACTATATTTCAGTCGGTTTTTTCAACATATGTTTAGTTGTAAAAATCAAAGTTTTAACAATTTTTTAGTGTGGATAAAATAATTTAATCTCTATTTTCAATTTTATCCTTAAGTCTAAGTTGAGTTAGTTGAACCATCAATTCAAAATTATTTGTTTTAATTTTCGATCTAGATAAATTATAGATGATTCAATTAAGACTGATTCGACTCGACTTTCGATTAAGATTGAACCAACACAATCTTTGACCTGAGTCGATCTAAATTGTTTGTTGATTTAGGCTGAAAAGGTTAGACCATCACCATGCTTATCCATTAGATGAGTTGATCTAGCTTGACCAACAACTTGAATCGACCCGACTCAACCATCAATTTGAATCAATCAAACTTTACCATCGACTAGGGTTATCTTAACTCGATCATCAACTCGGACCGACTTAGATCGACCTTCAACCTGGATCAACCTTTGACCTAAACGATCTATCTCAACCTTTGTAAATGAAGTAAAAATGAGTGAATTTTTTATATATTTTTGGATATTTAAAATTATTTTATTTTATTCATTTGAAATACCTCCAAAAACTCCTTAAATTTAAATTTATTTTTAATTACATTGTTCAAACATAGCATTAATGTTTTGGATTACAAACGATATAATTTTTTTAAGAGAATTTATTCACGATTCATTCATTGAAACTGATTTTTTTAATGTCTCTCAAAAAAGAAATCTAACAAATATATAAGTGAGTCTTCTAATTATTTTTTCTTAAAGAAACTAACAACATCAGATAAATAAATTTTACTCATACATATTTATACACATTTGTAGAGTTTTTTTTTCATGAGTTTATTAAATAAAAATCATACTTATATTATTCTCATCTAATTCTTTTTTCTCTTCATCGAACACAATACATAGGGACGGTAAAAAAAGATCGCACTCATTAATATTGATGACTCACGGGTATTGTGGTATTTGATTTACGAATATTAATAAATTTTATTTTAATTTTTTAATTTAAAATGCAAGTGATCAAAATAAGAGTATTAATAAAAAAATTATTTAAAAAATTATTTTATATATTTTTATTAAACTTAGTAAATCGAAGTTATTTCTGTAAAATATTAATTTTTTAAAATTTATATTTTGACATAACTCATGGTTTAATTTGCTTTCTACAAATATCAAATTTATTTACATCGAGTAACTTAATTTGAATTTTATTTAAATTTTTTTAATCCAAATTTTTATTTTAAATATTTTCGTAAGATAATTTTATTCAAAATTTTTAAAAATAATATGTAAAAATATTTATGAATATTCATTGGAATCCACCACGTGTACATAAAAAAACTTGTGAATTTTATTTTCATATGTCTAACATATAACAAAACGGCTATCAGTTTTAGACATGAGGGATAGAGTAGACACTATAAGTTACCAATTCAACTCATTATCATTCGTAACCTATATATATATATATATATATATATATATATATATATATATATATATATATATATAATAAAGCTAAATTGACCATATATTAAAAAATAAAGTTTGTATCTTAAATATACGTAACTTTTTTATGTAAAATCTTTATTGTACGATGTTTCAAAATGTTATTTACGTAGTTCATTCATTAAATTCAAAACTTGTTTTTTTCACGTCAAATAAATTGTCTACAATTGAATCTATACCAAATCTTTGAACTATTTTTTTTTTTTAAATGTATACTGTGAAACAATTGTTTGAAATGTTGTCTTTTACACTGGGCAATACAATGTCCACTATATTTATGGTAGAAAAGGATGTTACGTGGAGACTGGAGAATAAAACAAGAGTGATAACTTTATACATGCAAAGATACAACTATGTTCTTTTACATCTTGACAACAAAAGACTGATAAAAGTAATTTCCAATTTTCTAAAACTATGAACTTGTCCCACATAATTAAAGACCATAGTTGCATCTTTAATTGTTTCATTTCATGTTTATTAAAGTGTTCTAAGGAAAACTCTCTTACCCGAAACAAAAAATCCATTTTATGACTATAGTCTTTCTGCAACTGAGATAGAAAAGTGTTTCTATGACCTCGGGTGTTAACCGAGGCCAAAAAACATTTCTTTTAACCTCGTTCCAATATGTATCGAGTCTAAAACAGAGATCGAATGACAAAAATAACTGGAATCAAAAGTCCTTTCTGCACTAGTATTCTGTTACTTACTATTAAATCAAATAATATAAAATATTTGCAAATTCCCTTATTGATTTTTTTGTGTTTATATTTCTATAACTTTTGATCAAAGTAAAAGAAAAATAAAACTAAATATATGTTGTTCTAAAGGTCGACTGTTAGAATTTTAATTTCATTCAAGATTGTTTTATGAAAATTAAATAAACTTTTCGTGAAAAGCACATTGAATGAAAAAACTTTCTAAAGAACACGTGGTAACAAGATCTAGAAAGCAGTGCTTTCATTTTCAAAGAATATATTATCATCAACCTTACGTAGCAATAAAATATATTAAAATAATTTATTTTATAATAGACAATAATTTAATTGGTTGTCTAAAGAATATATGAAGATGAGAAAATTGAATAAATTTATACACTCAATATATTTAAGTTTCAGGTAAAAGTAGTCTCGTAATATCTTGTATAGATGATTTATTAATGTCAACGAAATTTAATATATTTTTTCCAAATATTCAAAGTACAAAAATACAAGTATAAGATATTAACGTATAGTTACTTAATTAAATTTGATAACATCTATAGATTTAGATATTTTTAACTAAAATTTTATTAAATGTTTGATTTTTTAAATTAAGTTCTAATTAATTGATATTTTGAGTATTATTTTATCATGACATCTTCTTGTCTCTGTTTACTAAGACATGTAAGATTTTACAGTTAATATAAGATTATATCGTTGTTATTGTAAAATGGCAAATGAAGGTTATTACCTTAATTAAAATATGAAACTTTTGAGTTATGTTATCGATGATGAGGAAATGAACATCTTTTGGTTTTATATTTTTAACAAGTAATTTAATGTTTACTCAATTTTCTTTTGATTCGATGTGATCTCCATAGTTTCTTAAAAAGCTCGTATCCCTTCCATTACACTAATGATGATGTCATTTAGAGAGAGTGATGATTTATCACAGTAATATAGATAATGACATATCGCTTAAGTTGTAGAATAACAAATATCATATGTTACAAACGTCATAGGTAGAGGTGACTAAAGATCGGAACAGTACAAATCTCATCTTACAAATTGATTTTCTATAATTGAGATAAAAGATAAATTTAAAATTTATTACTTAAAATAGTATCAGAGTCGACTGACGTTTATCTTAACGAAATTAATTCATTATTTGTTGAGTCTATTATGTTACCTACCATTAAATTATCCAATAATATTTAATCTCAAAATTGAGATGTATATATATATATCTTAACATGAGAAATTTGTTAAAGATCCATCATCTCGGTCAAAAATAAAACAAATTTATAAGTTCCTCTACCATTTTTTTATTGTGGAGTTAGAGAGACGTCATGAAAGTGTGAAGGTCATTGCTTAGGCTTGTCATAGCTATATGCGTACTTGTTTTAATGAGGATGATTTTTTGAGTTCCGATCAATTTTTAATGGACACCACCCAATACATAAATTAGAATGAAAAATCCACAAATGCACTAATTTTATTGAAAAAGTTTTCTTCCCATATCTTCCAAAATTTCATTCTTTATTCAACCCACATAAAATCTTATTACAATCATCTTTCTAATCTTCAAAAAATATCATATTTTCCACCTTAGCAAATTAATACGTAATCCACAATATTCGCGTAATCTCAAATTGTCACATATATGTCACGTTTCATTCTCTTGTAAAATATTAAATCATCATAACAAACATATGAAGTAATAATGATATTAAGCCCAATTTGGTTTTTATCTAATATCACAAAATCTCATATATCTTGACATTTTGACATATAAAGATAAATTAATAAGATAACTTAAAATAGTATCCTCACTAAGCTAGAAAAAAAATACTTAATTAAAAATTACAATTAATATAAAATAAAAGAAAAAACAAATATTTAATAATAATACACAAATTTACGATAAATTTAAAATTTAATTAATTCCACAACTTTCTTGTATACCTTGAATCATTTAAAAGTTTAAAAAAACCTACCACTGCTGAGAATTAATTGGATGAGTAAGAATTGCAGGAGGATTGATTCCTAGAATAATGGAAGAGGATTGAAAAGGAAAACATGTTTTAAAATCGGAACAAAGGAATCTTTGTCTGTGGAAGACAGGATTAATGAAATGAAATTAACACATGGTCGTGGATGCGACGCCAAGTTACAGATGATTCTCTCAGAGATTTGCATAATTATTATGTTATGTGCATGCAGCAATATCACCAAAATTATTTTAATTTTTTCATCGGATTCCCTTTGAATCATTAAACATAATGTATCTTTTATTTTCACTCTCAAATGGACCCACTTCTTCATTCATCAAATCATCAATTATTATTCATTCACACATTATCCTCTCTTTTCTCCATGGAACACCAAGAGTGGTTACTTATTGCAGTCAATGAATGGGTCAACAAATTAACCACACTAATTATTTCTTTCAGACCCAGCACATTCAGAATAATAATAATAATATTAATCTGCATTTTTGAATTTTATTTCTTAGTTAGATTTTCAAAAGAAGAATAATGTTTTTATAAGTAAAAAAATAGTTTGAATAAAAATAGAGAGTAACGGATAGTCTCAGTCAGAACACAGGACAAAAGTTGCTCTTTTTACGTTTAAAAGCAAAGTTTTCAGTCTCGTTCGTTGCAAAAGAAAGGAGAAAGAAAGAAAGAAAATTTCAGCCTCAAAAGTGAAATCTGTTTTAGGACTTAAAAAAGAAAAAACTCTTTGTGGTTACATTTTGCAAGTTATTCTGTTTAGAATTAAATGCGTGTCTTTGATCAAATTTTAGTTTTGATTTGAATATATTTTTTTGCTATAATATTTGAGAAGTTTATTTTTTATTTAAAAATAATCAATATACTTTGTTCTGAATTAAAAAGAAACTTTTAGTCATTAACACGTAATTACTTCTGAAATGTCAACACCGAAAAGAAATCATATTAAATATTTAAAATAAAATAAAAATAAATTAAAGAAAAAAAATCATATTAAATAAACTTGTAGCATATTAAGAAAAAGATGTATTAAAACTTAAATTTAATTCAAGTAGAAAGAAGAGATATAATGACATACTTTTTAGAGGCGGAAGAATTAAATTAATATTTTATTTTCTTTGGGTATTTTTAATTTTTATTTTCGTGTTGGTGTTTGAAATGCAAAGATAAAACGGTAAAGGCATTGGGTTCTGCACACACACACTCTCACTTGACAATTCGCAATTTCACATCAGTGGCTATCTAAACGACAAAAACTAGTGTGAGAACACTGCACACATTCATGAAAATTACGAACACTCAGACCCACAATTCATTTTCTTTTTTTTTTTATTTATTTTTCCTATTCTTTGCCACCCTTTTTGTTTTCCCCGTGCAAACATCAAACCCATTTTTATTATTATAAAAAGTAGCCAAAAAATGAGCCTTTTTTTTGTTTTTGTGGAGAAGAGCGAGAAGAAGGCGAAGATAGTGCTATGTAACAGAAGTGAGAGAGGAAAATGACAAGAAAGAGGGAACTAGAAAGTGACGGTTTTTGTTTAACTATTTAATGAGTGAATAATGAATGTGAATAGTTAATAAGATATATAATATTATGAGGATGATGGAAAGTGGAAGGAGAGAGAAAAGGGTGATTTGAAGAAAGAGGAATAAAACAAAAGAGGGTTAGCTTAGTGTGAGATGCGTGTGTGGCTGTTTAGTGGGTGCCCCTTTGCCTTCATAGAAAGTGAGAAAGTGGGGTGAGGTTGGGCTAGTTGGTAGTTCTCCACATTGCAATTTTTTGTGCCTGAAGAAGGTGAAAGGGGGAAACTTCACTCTTCAAAGGTTCCTTAGGGTGTCAACTTTTTAAGGTTGAGACTGCATTTTTTTGAAGGGTTGTGTTGTGATGGGTTCTAGTGGTGGTTGTGGTGTCACTATTCTCCTTCTTTTCTGTTTGTGGGGTGTTTTTTTCTCCCTATCTTCTGCTGCTAGACTCAGTGTTTCAAGGCAGAAGCTTGAGGTTGCTAAGCACTTGAATCGCTTGAACAAGTCTCCTGTTAAGACCATTCAGGTTTCTCTCTCTCTCTCTCTCTCTCTCTTTCTTATTTTTGTGTTTTG
>Ga0209589_1012242_pt1 | contig 11724 bp, 5 predicted proteins | sample CowpeawhiteBW_FD_187525 | JGI IMG/M metagenome (GOLD analysis project Ga0209589, IMG submission 187525) | Root nodule microbial communities of legume samples collected from California USA - Cow pea white BW (SPAdes) (version 2) | ecosystem: Host-associated > Plants > Roots > Nodule | place: USA...
ATATATATATATATATATATATATATATATATATATATATATATATGTATATGTGGCCACGAATTTAGCATGAGCAACAATGGACCTTGATGGTTGGTAATCCAGTGACATGGTATTAGTATGGGAGGAAGCACTTTGCTCATGGTTGGGAATAATGATTTGGTATTGATTCAACCTATGATACATGAGGGTTGGTTACAAATGTTGGTATGAGGTTCCTATGCATGATATATGTATTTATTAATTGGATGTTTATATATGTTTGGTATATGGTCAGTGCGTAATTCCTTGAAGTCTTTAGGTGGGACTTCAGGGTCGTGCTTCAGTGGTCGGGACGTAATCCCATGGCCCCTGTTAGCGGGTGTCCATGGTGGTGCCCCATCTATATAACTTAGTAAGGATTCAAGGTAAGGATCTTATCCTAACACTCTAAGGAGTCAGTTAGTCTCACTTAGAGCGGACTGACCCTTGTGGTGAGAGTAGCAGGAGGCCTGAAACTCATTAAGGGCTAACCTTGTGTGTGAGGGAAATTGATTCATTGTAACACTTGTAACACTTAGCTCGGGGGTGAGCAGAGGTATCCACCACAAGTGCAAGCATTCGCTGAATCCGACTAGGTTATATGTATCCGGATGAGTCGAGTCTTAGTGTATTTGATTGAAAGGTCATAACATGTTTGGATGATGTATGTATATTAGACTGCGAAAGTATATGTGATTGTATGATAAAATCTTTTTGGCTCTAGCTTACCCTTTGTTTGTTTGATTGTCTTATTGTGGTTCTTCTCTTTTGCAATGATCATCAAATTATTGATGTGAGCAGAGGCGAGAGGTTCTCGCGGTCAATAGCAGAATGGTGACTCTGCTGCGTAGCCGCTTGGACTGGATCCTGTTTTGTGCTCTTTCTTTTAGGGCCACGGCCCATGTAGCATCTGTCTTTTAAATTTCCAATTTGGATTATTGTAGAATATTTGTAATTGTTTCTTTTGGCTCCGTTACACGTTTTGGTTATTTGTATGGAGTTACTTTTAAACTCCGAGATTGCGCTAAGATATTATTCTAGTGTGATGCTTCCTTTAATTACGTTATTAATTAAATGGGGTGTTACAATCGTTGTTCTTCGTCTTCAAATCCTATTTTTCTAAAAATCCCTCTTCTCCTTCGTCCCAACGGTGTGGGTTTCCTAAAAACCTTATTTTTTTAAAAAAACCTCTCTTCTTCTTCTTCGTCCCAAAGGTGTGGGTTTTCTAAAAATCATATTTTTCTAAAAACCCATCTTCTTCTTCTTCATCCCAACAATGTGGGTTTTCCAAATATCATATTTTCCTAAAAACCCCTCTTCTTCTTCTCCGTCCCAACAATGAGTGTTTTCTCATTGGACATGAATTTTTCTTTCTTCGATAACTTCAATAGTGACACTTTCATGCCTTGAGTTAATGTGATAAAGTTAAATCTTCATACTTCGATTCCTTCAAGTGAGTCCAAATGTATCCCTCTTTGTTGTTTGGAAAAGGAAAATAAAGGTGTTTATATTTCTTCTTCACTACCACTGTGCAGTATTTTTGCTTACACATTGCTACATAAGTGCTAACATGTGGTATACGTTTTGAACATGTGTGAAAGGATGTACAGAACCAATTTCAATCTTCACTCTCTTCATTACTAGTGGGGAGTATATGTTGGTGAGTCAAGGAATGAAATTTTCGTAATTTAATCAATAACATATGAATTTATCCCCTTACTATGTGTAAACCCGTGACTTAAAAAATGCTAACCCAGGTGCAATGCTTTGCACATAAATTTTTCTTTCTTCAATAACTTCAATAGTGACACTTTCATGCCTTGAGTTCATGTGATAAAGTTAAATCTTCACACTCATATTCCTTCAAGTGAGTAGTGAGTTTAGTTTGCCCTTCTTTGTTGTTTGGAAAATGAAAATAAAGGTGTCTATATTTCTTCTTCACTACCACTGCGCAGTATTTTTGCTTACCCATGGCTACATAAGTGCTAACCTATGGTATACGTTTTGCTTAATGATTTGTAGTAAGACAATGTTGTTATAGGATGAAATTTTACGGTTAGATTGGTTAGTTATATATTATATTAAAATGAAATGCATATGTACATATCGTTGTTAAAATAAAATGTAGGTATAGTATAAACTTTGGTCCCGTACAAAAGTATTGTCTACACATGAATGATCAACTTAAAGAAAAATGAAAAAATGCAATATTGTGAGATATGGTCCTTATTAAAAAATCTAGAGTAGCATGAAATTAATGTTAAAATTTTTAAACAAAAATGCATGCAGGTGTTGTTATCAATGTAGGCATTGAATTTATAATATCTAATTCTTGATGCCTACGCACGAGTCGTTTTTTTTATGTAATTTAGATTAGAAAAATTAATATTGTTATTGTTATATTTGAATGAATGAATTATTTATATTATTATAATTACAAATATAATATTTAAATAATAAAATAAAAATTAAATCATTAATGACTATTATTTTTTAAGTTAAAATACTCAATTGGTCCACGTTTTTGTTCAAAAATCTCAATTAGGTCCTAAGATATTTTTTAGTTTCAATTAGGTCCATTTTTTTGAAAATGCGTAACAATTAGGTACATTCTGTTAGTATGAGGGTAACAATGTTAAGGAAGTACCACGTGTCAGTTCCTCATTTTTTTGATTTTTTTTAATATTTTTTGAAAATTATTCATGTCACGTGTCAGTTCCTCATTTTTTTGATTTTTTTTAATATTTTTTGAAAATTATCATGTCACGTGTCACGTCAATATTGTGCCACGTGTCAAGTCAGTCAAGATGACACGTGTCAAGTCATTGTCTGAATCTCAATTTGGTCCATATATTTGTTATTTTGATTACATTTTAGTCCATTTATTTTAAAATTTTAAATATATTTATTTTAACTTTTTACAAAATTGTTTTAAAATTTTCTATTTAAATTTATAAAATTGTTATTTTTAAACCAACTCTAACATTTGTATATAAATTATTTAAAATAATTTTGTAACAAGTTAAAATAAATATTTTAAAACAAAATATGAGTAAAGTTTAATGTAAAATAAAAATTTAAATAAACTTATTATTAAAATGTTTTAATAAAAATATCATTATAAAATTTATATAAAAGTTAAATTTGGTCTCAATTTGGAGATGATGAAATTGAAAATTTAAAAAAAAATGGACTGAAATATAATCAAAATAACAAATATATGGACTAAATTGAGATTCAGACAATCACTTGACACGTGTGACCTTACTGACTTGACACGTGGTGCAATATTGACGTGACACGTGGCATGAATAATTTTCAAAAAAAAAGAAAATTAAAAAAGAATTAAAAACAAATCAAAAAATGAGGAGCTGACACGTGACACATCCTTAACACCGTTACCACCATACTAACAGAATGAACCTAATTGTTACGCATTTTCAAAAATATGGACCTAATTGAGACTACAAAAAAATCTTAGGACCTAATTGAAATTTTTGAACAAAAACATGGACCAATGAAGTATTTTAACCTATTTTTTATAACAAATTAATTAAGAGTACATATAAGTTAATGTTAAAATTTTAAATAGAAGCACATCTAGACATAGTGACTTTAAGAGAAAAATAATATTGAAAGGTATTGACATATGGTATCAAAAAAAAAATGAAGTTAAACTTAAATTATTTTAAATAAAAAGTAACATGCAAATATGAATAAAGTTCAAATATATTGTGAAATGTAATCTTGTTAAAAATTTAATATGAATTCAAGGTTAAAATAAATAAAAAAATTACATAAGATATTGTTATCAATGTAGACATTGACTCTCAGTTAATTATTTGATGTGTACACACATGTTTTTTTTAATTATGAAATAAATAAAATGTAGGTATATTGTGAATTTTGGTCCCGTACAAGAATATTGTCTACACATGAATAATAAACTTAAAGAAAAATGAAAAAATGCAAACAAATGGTGAGACATGGTTCCTATTAAAAAAAAATGAGAGTACATGAATTGATGTTAAAATTTTTAAACAAAAATACATGTAGATATTGTTATCAATATAGATATTGAATTTATAATAGTTAATTCTTGATGCGTACACACAATTTCTTTTTTGATTAAAATGGTAATATTAAAATTACCCAATAATATTAGTATATAGAAACACATGCATATATAAACAGACAAAAATATATCGAAAGATATGACATATGGAATCGGAAATATTATTATTACTTTTATTGAATGATTAAGATTAAAAAATGGATATGATTTTGTTTAAATTATAAAATTGATATATAGTAAACATTCGTTTAAGTCCACATTCATTTAAGTTCATACTCAGTTAAGTCTGCATTCCGTCTAAATCTGCATTTTGAAACGGAAAATTCTTGGATCAATAATTTTGATAACTTTGTGACTTTATATATTTTTTATTTAAATTAATTTTTATGAAATATTGTCTTTTTAAAAAATATCTTTCAACGTTAAAAATTAGTTATTATTGTAAATTAGGAAATCAAGATTGAGATAGTGTAAATATTTTATATTTTATATTTTGTTATATTTTATTATATATCTTTTATATTTATCATACATTTTATATCTCACATATTTTATAAATTCTCAATTCCATAATATTTTATTCTCTAAATATATGGGCCCTAATATTATAATATAACTTTTAAAATTTTACAAATTTGCATCAAATTTTAGATATCAAAATGCAGACTTAACTGAATATTTATAATATATGATTAAAATTTTGAATTAGACCTTTTAGTCAAATATTATATTAAATGAAATGCTTTAGTTTGTTTTTCTGTTATTTGTAAATATATGTATTAGAAGATATTTAGAAATTGAGAAAAAAATAATAAATATTTTTAAGAATAAAAATATAAGACAATTCAAAATAAATGTAAGTAGATGGTAATGTAATTATACAAAAAATAAACTATTTAAATAATATACGAAGAATAAAAGTTAAACATAATACAATTATGAAAGAATTATAGTAATTAACTTTGTTTTTAATATTCAATAAATAATAATAGATAAAATAAAAATATATTAATACTAATGTTAATAAAAATAATTAAATAATTATGGTATTATATTGTAATATATATTAAAATATTTTTATATGTAGATTATTATAATAACATCCATGATTATGAATTTAAAAAATTGTTTTAGACAATGTTTCGATAAATAAATAATTGAATATTTATGCAATTATAAATTAAATGTTTTTGAAAGGTAAAAGTTACTGTATATTGAGTATAATAATATGCGTGATTATTATAATAAAAAATATTATAAAATAATGATAAAAAATATTTTAATAGATAAAATTAATGGTTAATAATGCTTTTTTGACTTTAAGGACAAATTTGGAGATGATAAAAAAATTATCTTAATAGATAAAATTGTAAGGGTGTTTTTAATATTTTAAATAAATCTTAACAATAACATAAAAATGTATTTAAAATGGTATTATCGACATTTTCAAAATTTTATTCATAATTAAATTTCAATCCCAAAGGTTTCGTTATAAGTAACAATGAAACATAAAAAAATTGTAAGTTTCTTTTCAATGTAAGAAAATTTTAGAAGTTTCATCACACTACATAATTCTCTAAAGGTTATTTAGAAATTTAGAATTTAAAAAAATAATTTTAAGTATATATATATATATATATATATATATATATATATATATATATATATATATATATATATATATATATATATAAACAATAATTAATACTCTACAGAATATATAAAAAGTAAATGTTATTTTTATTACAATTACAAAATATAGTTTTAATTTGAAACAAAACTTATCACCTGCTCAATATTTAATATAATATTTTGTAATATATACGTGCAAAATAAATATAACATTAAGTTCATGTTAAAATTTTTAAATAGAATCAAAGGTAGATATATAATGCTTAAAAAAATATTTATTAGAAAAAATATTGACATATTAAATTAGAGAAAAAAAGAAGTTAAACTTTATTATTCTAAACAAAAAAGTACCATGAAGGCCTTAACAATAAACTTAAAAAGGAAAATGATAACATATTAAAAATTGTAATCCTGATAAGAAATTTAGAGTAACATGAGATTGATATTAAAAATTTTAAACAAAACTAAATGCAAATATTGTTATTAATTTAGACATTAAGCATGTAATTTTAATTTTTAATAATTGAATTGTATTAGTGTACTTTAAATCCATGTTTTCTAAATTTATGTTGAATGTTTATGGTTATTTAAAATTAAAATTATATGTTTTGTTTCAAATTTAGATTTTATGAAAAAAATTGTTGCACTTTTATAAATAGATTAAATGATGTTAGTCTCCTTTGCATCTTTAATAAATAAGTTTGAATGTAAAAAATAATAAATTATTTCTAAATTTAATGATAATTCTTTCAACCTAATATATTTTGCAAATATAACTTTAAATATGATTATATACATAATAATTTGTGTTATTCTTGTCCATAGCGTAAATAAAGTATGATTTTACAAAAAAAAATAAATAAATAACTAGGAAATCTAAACTTCACATATAAAAACTTTAGTTTTTCTAAGTGTATTATTGCTAACATTTGTTGATGTTAGGTCATCATCTACTATTTCAAAAAATTTCTTTGCCAAATTACAAATATAAATTAATTGACATATTTTTGTATGTAACAAAGAAAAACGAATCAAATATATCTCGAAATACTTATAATAGGATTTTAAGTACCTACACATAAATTTGACATTATATTTATGATAACAACTTTTAATATCTTCACCTAAATTACAATAAGAATGTTGTGAAAAATATATAAACCACAGACAAAAAAAGTTAAATGTGTGTACCTACAACAAAAACAATTTTTACCAGAGGTTATTTATGATATTTTCGGGATTTTAACCCCGTTAAAGGAGTTTCCGGCGATTTATTTTTCCCCTAGAAAAACCAGCGTCGTTAATAGATTACCGGCAATTTTGTCAAACACCTGGTAAAGCAACACTTACCGGTAGTTTTGAAACCCCTGGTATTTATTGGGGGTTCAAACCCCTGGTAATTACTATCGGTTATAAAACCCCTGATAATTATTGGCGGTTTTCAAATCCCTAGTAATTATCAGCGGTTTTAAAACCCCTGGTAATTACTGAGGGTTTTGGAACCCTGGTATTTATTGCGGTTTTGTAACCGTAGTACCTATTCCTTGTATGTAGTTTTAAATCGTTTATACTGTATAATAATACTGAAAGTCCATTTTTACCCCTACAATGCAATTCATTATTTATTGATGTTTTTAATTTTCAAATTTCCTTAATTTTATTTATTATACTTTTTGAATGCATATAATTCATAAAACATATATAAGAAAAAATTCTAACATTTAGATATTTGTTTATAACTAGATATAACATTCATAAAAAAAAGAAACGTAGTCTATAAGTTCAAAGTAAATAATAAAGTTTAAACGAACAAACTAATGAAATATTACAATATCTTTTATGAAACCAGTTTTGTATCAACGAACCAATACAAGTTAAGATAAGTATCAAGTATATAAGCATTAAAGGTACACATTCTATTCATAATTAGATTAAATACAATTAAGTCTTAACCAAATAATAAATGACACTAAAGTAAAATTATATATATATATATATATATATATATATATATATATATATATATATATATATATATATATATATATGAACAAACAATGCACAACTGCAACGTCCATTCCTATATCATTAGATTAAGATTTAATAAGCATGGTATATGAGCATATTATTTGAAGAAAAAGGGAACACAAATCATGCTAAGTCTCTTGTGAGGTAATTTATCATAAGTTCATTTAAAAACCAAACTTGGATAAAGATTATATAATATTTATATCAAACCTGACAAATGTGGTTCATTATCAAGATCAGGTTTACAGGAAGAAATAATACCCGAGGAATATTACTAACATGCATAAAGTCTTATCTTGGTAATTGACCTCTCAAGGAATATTACCCGAGGACACGTATCCTTGAGGAAATAGAACAAGTAGCAAAGCTGCAGTGATGGCTGTCAAATTTTGAAGTGCTTCAATCCTTAAAAGTAACCATTCCATGGTCACATTAGAATGAAAAAATAGTGGTGCGATGTCCACAAGCTTTAAGTAATTCTTAAAGAAACTTTCTACCATATTGAATGCTCTTACAGTAACCACACAAAGAGATATCTCAGTTGCAAAATTCATCACAAGAGCTTTTGTGATTCCATTGATCCTCATTAATTCCCTAGACAATGCTTGATAATATACCTTTTTTAAGCGGAGCAAAGATTTAAAAAAATAGCTTTTTGAGTTAAGCAGGGATAAGAAATAGAAAAGTACAAAAAATTGAAAGTGGGTAAACCTGAACATATTTGGATGCAACTAGAGCAGCAATGGCAACAATGACAACTGGCCAAGTTACTAAAACAATTATACAAATTGTCACCATCAACTGCTACACATGCTACAAAGGTAATCGAATAAGGTATATCAAAGTCCAAATTACTTAAATCTGACGAGGCCTGCAAGAGAGATAAAGTGGATCAAAATTTTGAATGACTAAATGGTGATCACACACAGGGAAAATACTTAGATTTTTTTTCCCATTGGATATGAAATCTTACTCTCATTAAAATCCTTCCTACAGGGGTTGAGTCAAAGAACAACATAGGAGCATTGAAGATAACAGAATTGAAAATTGTGAAGAAAGCTTTAGAAGCTTTTAATCCGAGGTAAGACGTCAAGAGAGCCCTTATATATATAAACCCAGCACTAGCAAATGAAATTAATGAGTACAACTGAATCAAAGTGACACTATTTATTTTTGGAATTTCAATGGCTAAAGCAAGCCAAACCGTTGATGCAGTCTGCAAAGCAACAAAAGCAAATTGTGCCAACATTATCCCAAACAACATCAATGAACCTCTGGAAATGGAAATATAATCCCAGAATGTCTTCAAGCCAACATCACCAATCTCTTTTTCTTCTTCTTGTGTAAGTTGTATCCCAAGTCGACCCTCTGTTGAAATCTCCCCCTCATTGTGATTTTTAGTGCGATAAACATTCTCAGACTCTTCTTCTCTGTAAGTTTTGTTCTCATTATTCTGATCCACCTCTATAATTGCTTCCTTGTGAGCACTCACAAGTTGTTCAAATGTAGTCCCAGCTGTTAAGAGATTCTCATAATTTCCCGATTGAGTAACTTTTCCACCTTCCATTACCTAAAATATGAGTCATAACATCTCATGTTAATTATACACGAATGTAATGTAATAAGTATCCAACTGAGATACTTTACCAGGATTGTATCAACTTCTGATAAAAACTCCACTTGATGTGTCACAAGAATGACTGTTTTCCCTCTTAGAGCTGTCATTACACAGTCCTGCAAGCATATACATAAAAGTGGTTTGATTCACTGAAGTGGCATTAACAGTTCCATTAAAGTTAAGAATCTAATAGTGTGAGAGCTTCTAACTTTGAAAAGGATAGAAGCAGTGTGAGTATCAACTGCACTGAAAGGGTCATCGAGGAGATAAATGTCAGCATCGTTGTAGACACTTATGAAGCACTTCCTCCAAATACAATAACTTCCTCCCTCTTTGATTGTTGAAGCTTTGAAACAGGGACACCAGTCCACTTGCTTACAATTTTAGCAATATCATTTCCTGAAACTTCCTCTCTAAGCATAGACTTCGTTGAATTCATATACTCATTTATTCCTTCTCAACACTTTCAAGTTGTCGATGCAAGGAGTTTAGACTGCCATACTTTGATTTAGCAGCCCGATTAAGATCATACTCCAGCTCAACTTGTTGGATCTCAAGATTCACCCTGTCTATCTATTGAATAAATGCTTAATTAATTACTATCAACTGCTAATTCATACGTTAAAAATACAATGATCTTTTACTTGATTGAATTTCTATCTTAGATTATAACTTGTACTTGGAAAAAGAAAAGACAGGTTTTAGAGCCTACCTAGTGGAAGATGTCAGTAGTTATATTATAATATATTGTAGGACATAATAACTCAGTAATACGATGCCCACACCAATGATTCTGATAGAACTATGTGTATAAAATAAAAACTCTGCTCAGGAAAAGTTTTGCCTTACTCAATACAAATTCTGATAGAATAAATTCTATCTCTCATGCCATTCTCAGTTTCTGTTTTACACTCTCTAGAGAGCACAATAACAATGTTCATTCATTCACGCCCATACGCCATGTTAACCATTCAACAAACATCTCTCTCGGTAGGAAGTAAACAAACTTTTGCTTACAAGAAAAAATTAAACCAACTAACCTCAGTATTTTTGGTAGATGTCTCGAACAGAGAAAACATGGGAGAAATTGGAAGCTAGGGCACACCCGATCGATTCTGATTGGAAGCTGCGATTGTCTGCAATTGGAAGAGAAATGAAGATTTGCAGAGAGCATAAGTCAAACGAGGTTCCGATTTGTACAAAGAGAAAAGCCATGGTTCGATCTGCAGAAGGATCACGCGAGTAGAAGAGGGATTTCGAGATGCAAAATGAGAGCGGGGAGCATCGTTAACTATACGAAATAAGAAAAGAAGGATTCTAGAAAAAAGAAAAACAAAGAGAGGGAAACAAAATTTACTTGATTAAGAAATCCAAATACTTACCAGGGTTCTTACAAAATCCCCAAATATTAAACGGAGGTTTTAAACTTAGTAAAAGGAAAAAAATGGTACACTAAAAAAATATATTGGATTTGATATATGAAATGGCAAAATATAATATATATATATATATATAATATAAAATTTAAATATAATCTCTAAGATTAAATGTAATATATTTCACTCCATAATCAAAAGTTTATAGTACAATAAACTACTCAACTATACATTCCAATTTTGTACAACTAAAAGAATAAAAAAAACACTTATTCACATTTCCATAATGTAGTGAAAGATAATTATTGTATTTAATCTTACTGTTCCTTTTCTTCACTATTACACATACCTAAATTGTTACATTTAGTCTGGTCTCTATAATGCCCCATTTAATTTAATACATAAAATTAAAGGAAACGTCACACAGAGATAATCAACAATACAGTCCTGGGGTTCATAACGTCACCCCTACAAAACCAGGCACACCACGATGCCAACAAAAGCAGGATAACAGTTTAACTAAGAGTTTATAATCCAAAGACAACGAGTACAGGGGCCATAACCCTAAAGAAGACATGATGAAGTGTAAGATTCAGCCCAGATGGCTAAGTAGCGGAGTCGCCATTCCCTTGTCGCCCATGAGAACCTCGCCAATCTGCTCCCATCAACCAAGTTGATGATCATCGCAAGAGAGAACAACCACATACATCACAACCATGCAACAAAACGGGTAAGCTAGAGCCAACAACATATTCATCATGCAGTCAAATATATATTCCTCATCTCATATCCACTTAACAACCAAACATGTTATGACTCTTCATTCAATACACTACGACCCGACTCGACTCATCCGGATACGTATAACTTGGTCGGATTCAGCGGATGCTTGCACTTGTGGTGAATACCCCTGCTCGACTCTGAGCTGCTCATCTCCGAGCTATGTGTTACAAGTGTTACGATGAATCAAATCT
>Ga0209589_1012243_pt1 | contig 11723 bp, 6 predicted proteins | sample CowpeawhiteBW_FD_187525 | JGI IMG/M metagenome (GOLD analysis project Ga0209589, IMG submission 187525) | Root nodule microbial communities of legume samples collected from California USA - Cow pea white BW (SPAdes) (version 2) | ecosystem: Host-associated > Plants > Roots > Nodule | place: USA...
AAAGTACAGTCTCAATCAAATTTTACTATGCCTAATCATGTCTATTCTTTTATCTCCTCACCAAATAAAAAGCTTAATTAATCAAAGTAAAGTCTCAATTAATTTTCATTAGAGTAAATACCTTTAATCAAAGTAAAGTCTCAATTATTGGTAAAAACTCATTTAATCACATGAAAGTTTCTAAATAAAATCAAAGTAAAGTCTCAATTAGATTTAAAAACCCTTGGACTCATATGATCAACATGCATATAGATTTAAAATCATTAGTTTTTATGTGATTCAAAGATAAAAGACATAGATGAATGAAAACCTCAACAATAATAAAAAAAACAAAGAAATTATTTCATTCTAACCTCAAAATCCATAATGAAATTACAATGGAATCAACCCAAGAAGTTTAGAAATCCATAGAATGCGAAAATAAAATAAAAATAGAAGAATGGAGAGAGAGAAAGGAAATGAAATTAGGCCCCCCTAAGGGTTCCAAAACTTCGAACTCCTGAGCTTTTCCTTTCCGCTTCTCCCTTGGTCTTTTTATATAGGAATTGGACTAGGCTTTTTTGTTGTTAAAATCTCTCAAATATCTTTTAACATAAAGATAAAGATAAATATTTAAAAATATTTGGAGAGATATAAATTATTTGACAAATATAATTGGTTGATAATATCAATATCTAATATAATTAAATAAATAAATTAATTAAAGATATATGATAAATTATCACCAATTAGTATTTGTATTAGTTTTCCAAATCAACCCTTTGCAATCTCCTTAAATTATCTTCTAAATAATCCAATATCTTCAAGATATATTTGTTTGTTGTAGAACTAAAAAGATTCAAGAAGATCATGTCATATTTAAAAAGATTTGGTAGTTATTATCTTTTAATATTTTGATATAATTAAATAAGATAATTATTTAAAAATATCAAATAAAATATCTAAAGATATATTTTCCCCAAATTATCATAAAGATAAAGAAAACCGAAAGGTCCAATTTTTTTGTTCCTCTCTTCTTGGTTTAACCAAACTTCTTCACTTTTTCAAGCTTTTCTTGTCGTCTTCATGCAATGCTTGGCTTGGATTTTGTGTTTTTGATAACTTCTTATTCTTGGATTTATCTTTAAGGTGTCATGAAGCTTTAATTAATTTATTTCCACACCTCCATGAGCTCAACTTAGTTGCAACTGCACTAACACACCTCAAAATATTCAAAGAACATTTATGCAACTAAAAAGTTATTTTTAACATGTTTTTGTATCTCATGCTCAATAATCCCAATTATAGGAAATCCCAATTACATCAATCTTTAAGCACATAAATTCAATTAAATACCCAGAATTAAACATTAAATGAGGGCAAAAATACACACTTATCAAGACTGTAGTGAAGAAGATCCAAAAAGTTTAAATCAAATTTCTCAAGAGCTAAAGTCACTACAAATTTGAAGAATGCAAAAGGCCATTGAAAGGGAAAAAGATAAAATTGAAAGAGAGGTCCAACTTGCTATTCTAGAGGAGGCACTTAGACTCTTAAGACAAAAGGATAAGAAGTTGCAAGAGAAAATTAGGAGTAGGAGCCACTTAAAGAGCTCCAAGACTCCCACATTCATCACACACTATGAGGATGATAATAGGAAAATGGTTGATGACAAATGCCCCAGCCTTGGCCATAGGTAGACAAGAGGAATGGGACTCAACTACTGAGAGGGCCCAAACTCTTATCTTTTTAGTTAACATTGTTTAAATATTGAATTAGGATTTAATTTTGGGCTTTGTATTTTGGGTCTAGTAGAATAGGGTTTTCTTTTGATCATGTATTGGGCCTTGGAGGGCTTTTGGGCATTGGAAGTGATTTGGACCTCATGAGAGTTGGGCCTAACTTTTGACAATGAAAGAAGTGCATTCTACCAAGATCTAGGAACTTTTGTATTTTAGATATAGTTTAATAGATTTCCTCCAAATCTCATTTCCACACACTCACATTTACTCAAAATTAGGTTGTCTCTCCTTAGATTGACTCTTGATTTTCACTATGCTACATTAAGAGGGGAAATCATTTTTTCATAAATTCTTGGTGACAAAGAGTTGATCAAGTTCTCTGTGGGAAAATATGAGGATAGGGTGCTTTGCGATATAATGCCTATGGAAGCCTGTCACATCTTATTAGGAAGGCGTTGGCAATTTGAGAAGAAAACCATACATAATGGCCTCACCAACGAGATCACCTTCACTCACATAGAGAAGAAGTTTGAACTTCATCCTTTAACACCATTGTAAGTGCTTGAGGATCAATTACAAATGAAGAATGAAAGAGATGGAAAAAATAAAAGTCTAAGTCAAAAAGAAAGTCTAGAAAATAATGATGAGTTTGAGGTGGGGGAATTTTGTGTTCCTTCCCCCAAGGTCATTCAACATGAGAACATTTTGTCAAAAATAAAAAAATCAATAAAAAGATTTCTCCATGTTGAACAACCTACATACCTCCTTTTGTGTAAAGGAATACTCACATGCATTGTCAATACTCTTGAGCCTAAGAAACTATCTCTTACTATTGACATTTTTTTGAAGGAGTTTGATGATATATTTCCTAAGGAAGGCCTTATTTGGCTTCCTCCTTTTAGAGTAATAGAACATCAAATTTACCTTGTGCCTAAGGCTAATCTTCCGAATAGACTAGCCTATAAGACCAACCCCCCAGAAACCAAGGAGATAAAGTCTCAAGTTCAAGATTTGTTGGAGGATGGTTGGGTTCAAAAGAGTCTTAGCCCTTATATTTTTCCCATTTTTGTTAGTACCTAAAAACGAATGCAAGTGAAAGATGTGTTGTGATTGTAGGTCATTAAATAATATAAGCATTAAATATAGGCATCAAATTCCTAGGTTTAATGATATCTTGATGAGTTGCATGGGTCAACCATGTTATCCAAAATTTATCTGAAGAGTGGTTATCACCAAATAAGAATCAAGAAGGGTGAGGAGTGGAAAATCACTTTTAAGATCAATTGCCTTTTGGACTTACTAATGCACCTAGCACATTCATGAGGTTTATGGATGTTCTTAGGGATTGCATAGGTATGTTTGTATTTGGTTACTTTGATGATATTTTTGTGTATAGTAAGAGTCTAAATGAGCATCTAGGTCATCTTAGGTTTGTCCTTGCCATTCTTCGGGAACATAAACGTTTTTGTGAACATAGAAAAATGCACCTTTTTGTGTAAATGGTGTCATCTTTTTAGGATTTGTAGTCGATAAGCATAGGGTTCATGTAGACCTTGAGAAAATAAAGGCCATTCAAGAGTGGCCCACTCCAAAAAATATAGGAGGTTATGAGCTTCCATGGGTTAACAAACTTTTATATGATGTTTGTTCCTAATTTCTTTAGTGTTGCTTCACCTCTCAATGATTTTGGTGAAGAAGGAAGTGTTTGTTAGTTGGGGAAAAATAACTCTAATTTTTTTAGTAACTCAAGGATAAACTCATAAATGCACCCACTTGACTTTTCAAAAACCTTTGAGCTAGAGTGTGATGCATTCGATGTAGGCATATGTTCATTGTTGTTGCAAGGAGGTAAACCAATTGCTTACTTTAGTAAAACATTTATGGTGCCTCCCTCAACTATCCCACTATAACAAAGAGTTGTATGCTTTAATGAGAGCCCTTCAAACTAGGGAACAATATCTAGTGTCCAAGGAATTTGTCATTAATAGTGACGACCACAAGTCACTTAAATCATTGAAGGGCCAACACAAGTTGAATAAAAGACATGTTAAGTGGATGGAATTCTTGGAAAAATTTTCCCATGTAATTAAGTACAAGAAGGGCAAAAGTAACATTGTGGCTTATGCCTTGTCAAGAAGGCACACTTGGTCTTCAAAATTTGAAGCCCAATATCTTGGATTTAATCACATTCCAAAAATGCATGCTCAAGATTATGAGTTCTCCTTCACCTATGTTGCGTGTTTAGAGAGAGCACAAGGGGGATTCTATCTGGTTGAGAGGTACTTATTTAAAGAAGGAAAGATTTATATACCTCAAGGATCATAAAGAAAGCAACCCTTTGTCAAGGAAATACATGAAATGGAACTTGTGGGCCATTTTGGGGTAGAGAAGACCCTTAGTTTGCTTAAGGAAAAATTATTTTGGCCACATAGGAAGGATGTCCAAAGATAGTGTCATAGATGCATCTCATGTTTACAATCTAAGTCTAGGACAATGCCTCATGGACTTGACACCCACTTGCCTGTTGCTTCAACTCCTTGAGATATTAGTATGGACATTTTGTGGTGGTTAATCATTTTAGTAAAATGGCATGTTTTATACCATGCCACAAAGTGAACGATGCAAGCAACATTGCTAGGCTCTTCTTTAGAGATATGGCGAGACTTAATGGAATACCTTGCACTATAGTGTCAGATAGAGACTCCAAGTTCCTTAGTCATTTTTTGAAAACTCTTTGGTCAAGACTAGGAACTAAGCTTAACTTTTCTACTTCTTGTCACCCAAAAACTGAATGGCAAAAAAAGGTTGTCAATAGGTCTCTCTCCACTATGTTAATGTTAATCTTGAAGGGTAACCACAAATCTTGGGATGAGTTCCTTCCCCATATTAAGCTTTCTTACAATAGGTTAGTTCATAGAACTACTAAAACCTCCCTTTTTTTTAGGTTGTTTAGGATTTTAATCCTCTTACTCCATCGAAATTACTACCATTTCCTACATCTTTTGACTTTGTTCATAAAGAAGGGGTAGCCAAATCTAAATTTATCAAGAAATTACACGAGGGTTAAAAATTAAATTCAGCAAGAAATTGAGACATACATAAGGTATAACAATAGGGGAAAGAGAGAGGTCATCTTTGAGGAAGGAGATTGGGTTCGATTGCACTTGAGTAAAGATAGGTTTCCTAAGCAAACAATGTCCAAACTTACTCTTTGAGGTGATGGTCCTTTTAGAGTCCTTAAGTGAGTGAACAATAATGGTTATAGGTTAGTGCTGCCTTAGGTATATGATATTAATGCCACATGTAATGTCACTAACCTTATCCTTTTTGTAGGTGGAATTGATGATGAAGCAGATCCTTTAAATTTGAGGAAAAATCCTTCTCAAGAGCTTCGTAGGCCTAAGATGAAGTTCCCATGGTTTAAGGACAATGTGAAGACCTTGGAAGATGTGATGACCTAGTTCACATGGACAAATCCGTCAAGCTTTTTATTTGTAAATATTAGAATAGGTTTATTTTGAGCCAAGTAGTATAGGATTTTCTTTGTGCTTTGTATTTGAGCCTTTTGGCCTAGACGAATTGGGCCTTTATGTGAGATACATGAATTAGGGTTTTTACCCTACATTATGCACTAACTTGGAGAGTAAGCTATGGTTGTCTCTTCATATGCATCCCAAGCCATGAGAAGTGTGACCTTACCTCCTAGGCAAGTCACACTAGAAGCATGCTCTCATTTGGCTACAATTTTCAAATTCTAGAGCTTGAATTTCCCTTTCTTTTTGGAAACACCTAACTCTCTTTTACTCTTATAAATAGAGGAGCACCCATATTGTAAATTCATTCATGAAAATAGTAGAGAAACTTTGTTGAGATGACTTCAGACTTTTCCTCTCATTGTGAATCATTTGGACTAGAGCTCTCCTTTAGGTTTCCTCTAGCCACCCTTCCTTCAAAGTTGGCCTAACCACTCTTAAAAGCACTTCTACACTTTCATTTCACCATTGTCGAACCAGTATTACCTCCATACCTCTATTGCTTCCACACCAACCTAGTTTCTCTTCAAGCCATATGCATAGCATGCTTGGAGTAGGAGTCATCATTTGCTAAAGCAAAGAAAAAATTGTATTAAAGAAAAGGGAGAAACACAAAGATGATATAACATGAGGGATCACATATGTAGACATATCTATTTCCAAATAAGTCGTAACCTACGAACTAAAATTGTGTGACCACCATCATAAACTTTCATTGTCATCCAAACTATATATAGTTAGTAAAAATACTCACATATGTGAAAAGGGATGAAAAAAATATTTCACACTCGCAAATATTTATAGGAAAAATAAGGGATTGGATGATTCAATTATGTATCTTCTATAGATAGGTTATGAGGTCGATACACTTCAACTACACAAAGTATAGATTAGAATGCTTAAGCACAATATATACAATTATATAATATCATTATAACTCAACACATAGATGATTTATCAAGTCTTCTAAGAAATTTTCATACACAAGATTATCTAAATAGACACTTTGGGCTAGAATGTCTAGTACCTATCATCTACCTATAATAACCTTTTTTCTAGGAACTCAAGCCTGGGTTCCTCTCCCTAGGAAGGTCCCTCGTATAAGATCCCAAAAGGAGAATACTTATATTTAAAGTGAGCTTGCCAATTCTCATTCAGTAAAAAATGAAAATAACAAAAGGCATGGGGCTTTATATATAGGTGTTAGTCCACTTGCAAACTATGAACTAAGGGATGTGGGACTAAAGTACAAAGCAACTCAATTGTACTAAAAAGGCTCAAGTTTAGCATCTATCAAGGGAATTAAGTTCCACATCTATCATATCATTGCTTATAAGCACAAGCCTCTATAGATGAGATATAGTTGAATGAAAATGGTCTTGGACATGTTGAGAGAAGCCTTTGATGGAAAACCATCTAGCCACCAAAACCATGCTAAGAAGATAGAAGAAGATGAAGCCTCGTGGAGGAAGACTCTACAGTTGAATAGTGAAATACAAGTATTTTCTTCCTTCCTCTAAGTCTTATACAAAAATCTATTAAATAAATTTTGGGCTTTGTATTTTTGCCCCATAGCAAAGAATAAATTTTGGTTTTGTATTTTTTTGGCTATTTAGCATAGGAAGTTTTTGGAATAATTGATTAGGTAGAAAGTTATTAATACAAAGCTTGTTTATTAGGGTAGATTTCTGGATTTGAAAATAAGTTTCTTGAATGACAAGGACATAGTGAGCAAACTAAGGCTTCATTTGGGCTAGCTTAGGCCTCAAGGAACCCTGGAACACTTGTTTTGGAGCCATTTCAAATTTGAATTTTGAAAATTCTCCCTCTTTTTCTTTGATTTTTAGTCAACTCCTAAGCCTATAAATAGGAGTGCTCAATCTTGCAAAATCAACTTGGATTTGATATAAATAAACTTTGCCAAAGTTGTAGTTCTCTCTTGTTTTTTGAGTTCACTAGGGTAGTCTTTCTTTTAGAATTTTTCTCCTAGACCTTTTTCTTGAGAGTTGGTCGAGCCACTGTCAAGAAACACACTCCAATCAACTCACCAAATACATCTAAACATTCATCCAATTTGCTTTTGTAAGCTAGCACAATTCCTCATTGAGAAGCTTCAAGTCGTTTTAAGTTGGTTTCCATCAACCTTGACAACCAGTCTTAACTACCCATAAATCCATACATGAGGCTCAATACAAGCCTAATTATGCTTCTATTATTTTTTACAAAATAGAAGATTAAACCTATACATGTATCTACATTTTACAAAACTAGAAAGGGAGAGGGGAAACTAATACTCTATATAAGAGTTTTCTTCTTTTTGGTTTCTTCTTCTTAAACCCTTATAACTTTAGGTGTAGTGACTCGATGGTCCCCCGTGAGCTAATTTGAAGTCATATTTAATCCATGTATTATTCCATGTTGTATTATCCATATGTTCAAGGAGAATAATAATAACCATTCTAATTATGAATGTGATAGAGATATTTATTATTATCTATTTTTTTAATCACCTAAAAAAGCCCTTCTTGCTATAGGCATGATTATAAGAGGTGTTCCTTTATATGAATCATAAGATATATAGATCCATATACATGTGCAATGATGGGGAACTGTGAAGTTTTTTTGAGCTTTTTCTTGGTTCTTCGTTACGTTGAAACTTCAGACATTTGACAAGAGGATTTTCTTTCAACATGAACCCTTGCAGTTTCGTCCATATATACCATCATTATTCGAGCCAACAGTCCGAATTTATCAATTTTGAGTATTCAACATAGTTCATTTTAGATTCTTGATCCCATCATTTTTGTCTTTGCCATTGTACTACACACCAACAGATCAATCTATCAGCGACCAACTCTTACTACACTTCTTCATGGTTCATGTTGAAGTATCATAATATCCGTAGTGTTACTTCATAGAAATACATGAACCATCAGTAGACATAGAAGAAGCATTGACCAATGTATTATATGTTGTCCCTCTGTTATAGGATAGCCTCTATTCCTTTTTTCATATACTTTCAGTTAGTCCTTAATAGCTAAGACCTACCACACTTATTCTTTAGGACACTTTCCGATCACATTTGTAATGCCTAGACAAATTGCTTGCCATAATTATGTTCAATTAGCAAACTCAAGAAAGTTAAGTCCTTACTCCATTTATATATATGCCCTCATTTGACCCCTATAGAATTTGTATATTGAAATTATGATTACAAAGCAAACTCCCTTTCATATTGAATATTTATGAAACACAAAGGTATTATGGCGAAAGGTGTCATTTTTTATTGCTTCCTATACCACTCCACCCTCACAAGTCAAATGAGCTTAACACGATTCCATTTCAAAGATTAAGAGACGGTGAGAGGAGATACTAACGATTCCTTACCAATGGTAGATAATGTATTTATACTGAAATTATCTGATATTCCAAATCCCATGGTATTCACCTACTATTACAGGTTTTCCTTCAATTGGTTAGAGGGTTCCCATTCTTATTGTAACCTCACATTTCCCTACAAATTGTTTCTTCCAATTTTATTTATATTAATGGGCTCATTCATTAAACTCCCTTGTAGACTTGTCATGATTGTTTTATATTGTTTATTCTAATTTTACTACAAATCAGATCCAATTTCAGAGCAACAAATTCCAAAACTACTACTTTTATATTGGTAACACTCATACCTCCCTTTATAGTTGTGTCATAGTGTTTTCAAATATTCAATTGCGCATTGGTGTCAAACAAAATATGAGAATCTTACCCTAGGAATTTTATGTCTCATCCTTATCAAGATACCTAGTTGGGAAAAATAGAATATGTCATCCATATGATTGCTATTTGTAGTTTCTTCCCAACTTTGAAAGTGAAGTGTAGGTTGAAAGTGAAGTTCCATACCCATATGTTATCAATCCACCACCAAGCTCTCTTGTTCATTTTTCCTAACAAAATGATCGGTCCATGATTACTCATGAGAGCATAAAGGACCTTCCTAGGAAAATAATGAGAAGAATGACAAGAAGGGATACCTATAATCAATCTTTGAGTTTATTTAGAATTAGTTTATGTTGACTTTATTTTGTGCTGACTTTGCTAATGTTGACTTTCTTTGTGATGACCTTTGACTTATGTTTATTTTATAGGCTTTGCTAAGGGCATATAGAAGAGGAGAAGCACATACTTGGAAAGGGGAGGAGACTTGAGCTTGGCCCACTTGAGTAGGGCGTCTCCTTTGAAGTTTGGAGAGCTTGAATTGACCTTCCCTTTAAGAAGGTCTTAGGTGCTTTTGGAGAGACTTCACGCCTTCCACACCTCATGTCTCCTTATAGATGGCCTAGTTTCTGACGAGCCCCTAACCTCTACTAAGGATGGAGGTAAATGCTTTGGGAAAATAAACATGTGTAGTCACCTTCTTTCTTTCATTTGATTTAGTTTGTCTTCTTCTTGTCTTAGAATAAAATATAGACTCATGAATTACTCCTTTTTTTCTTTTGTAGGATTGCTCTTGGACACCCTTAGTTTGCTAAGGGGTAAACCTAGATTGATCAAGAAGGGCCTTAGGAGCTTGGCCTATCATGTGGAGGCTGCATTTGAAGAGGAGAGGAACTTTGCTGACCTTAGAACATAACATTTTGTATTTACTAAGAGGGTCCCTAACCATGCCTATTTAAGGGAGCCTCTGGACAACATTTAAAAGGTTGATTAATGTTAAATTGAGTGACACCTTTGTCAATTTTCGAGCTTTGCTCTTGTTAGAGTTTTCCACTCTTAGTCTCACATTGAACCTTGGTTCAAATGGCAACAACCACCGCTTATATTAGGTTTGGTGGGACTTTGTTCCCCCCAAGTGGCATACCTTCCTTTCTTCCTCATCCCTCTTCTATTTTCTCCATATTTTGCTATTGTAATTCATGTTCCTATGTTCTTTATGTTCTTTGTTCCTTTTTAATGCTTCCATACCTTTTATGTTCATTATTTTTGTCTTATTTCTTTGTTCAATTGAACCCTTTCTTCCTTTATTTTGAGCTTTTTGAAGTGCACCTACACTTTTACATAATCATTTGGATATTTGAATGTCGTGGCAATCTTCTTAAGGTTTTCTTAAGAAACTTTAACACAAACACCTTTCACTCATTCTAAATATAATATGGATTTGTATCAATTTATAAAAGCTTACATTTTGTATTTGCTTTTTTGTCCTTGGTTTTTGCTAGGAGACCTCTTTGTCTTGTAAAACGGTTCAATATTTCTAGTCTATGAACTTATATTTGACTACCCTTGTGATTAGAGCTCTCTCTAAAGAGTCTCTTTGTCTTAGTCTTATCTTGATATTAGTCTCAACTGGTGGAATCCCCACTTATCTTGAGTTGGTGAGACTTTGTTCCCCCTCAATAGGCATGATTGCACTCTCATCCCCTCCCTGTTCTAGTCTTTCATCTTTTGATCCTTTTTTCTTTGATGGTTAAGTTCATTTCATGCTTCATTTGGTTTGGCTATGTCTCTTATTTCTGATTTGTGTTTTCCATTTTGCTTAATTGAACTTCTTCTACTTTTGTGAATCCTTGGGAGTGAACCTTCACATCTACATAATCTCTTGGTTATCTTAATGTCAAGCAGCGATCTTCCTTGGGTTTTCTTCATCCTAAACACCATAATTGTAAGAACTGAAATGAGTCTTCATGATTTGGTAATCAGAGTTAAAGTTATATATATTATATGGTCTTTTTTCTTGTGATAACCTTTGAGTTGTGGCTTTTGTTGATTTGGTGTAGCTCCAGTCTTCGTTAAAAGTGTGTGGTTTGAGCCCATTGTTGACGTGGCCGAGAGGTTAGAGTATCCCAATTTCATCTTCTATATGTTTGTTCAAATGGCATGTTGTTAACATGTTGGTTTTGCTCTAGTCTTGTTGTGACTAAATACTTCTAGTCATGTTTGTATGCTAGCTACAATTTTTGTGTCTTTGTGAGTCTTTATATATGCCTAGCTTTTAGTACCTTTTCTTGATTGTCTTAGGTTCTTGATTTTCTTTTCTTGCTTCCTTAAGTATGTTTGCCAAAAGAGTTTCTACTTGATTGCTAAACTACAAGATTTTGACATAGAGAATTATACATTTCTATAGTAGAGCTTGAGTGAAATCCTTCCCTTTTGCATTGTGTGAGGAGACCAAACACCTTAGAGTTGCTTATTTTTAGTTTTTATTGCCTTGACTTTTGCTAGCAATCATTCTTTTCTAGTTTGTGTTGCTTCAACTTTGTGGCTTTGTTTATAGGAGCGATGGAAGAATAACCCATTGATTATACACCAAGCAAGGGTGAAGCATTGGTAGGCCAAAGGAATGGATGACGAAGGATTGACCCCAACCAAGGATGAAGGCACATGCTTAAGAAGACTAAGCATGTTTAGAAAGGAAGTTCATTAATCCTTCATCCCTTTCATTTGTGTTTGTTATTTTTGATTCCCTAAGTTGACT
>Ga0209589_1012244_pt1 | contig 11721 bp, 8 predicted proteins | sample CowpeawhiteBW_FD_187525 | JGI IMG/M metagenome (GOLD analysis project Ga0209589, IMG submission 187525) | Root nodule microbial communities of legume samples collected from California USA - Cow pea white BW (SPAdes) (version 2) | ecosystem: Host-associated > Plants > Roots > Nodule | place: USA...
TAAGAGGGTGTATGAGTTGTGAATGATGAGCTTGGATAAATCTTGGCATGTGATTTCAATGAAATGGTTGGTATCAAAATGGCATGGTATTGGTATGAGGTGAAATTCTATATTCATGGATTGGGAAGGATGAGTTGGAATGGATTCAACATGGAATATGAATGAGGATTTGGTTATAAAGGTTGGCATGAGAGTTATGTGCATGATAAATATTACTTTATTGATTGAGTATGTTTGGTCTATGTCAGTGCGTAATTCCATGAGCCTCTAGGTGAGACCTCATGGTAGTGCTTTAGTGGTCGGGACATAATTCCATGACCCTTGTTAGTGGGAGTTCATGGTGGTGCCCCATCTATATAATTTGGTAAGGATTCAAGGTAAGGTTGCATCCTGACACTCTAAAGAGTTAGTTAGTCTCACTTAGAGCGGACTGACTCTTGTGGTGAGAGTAGCAGAAGGCCTGGAACTCATTAAGGGCTAACCTTGTGTGTGTGAGAGATTGATTCATTGAAACACTTGTAACACATAGAGGTATCCACCACAAGTGCAAGTATCAGGATGATGGAGGTCCCGCTGCTTAGTCCGTGTTGGGACAAATCCCGCTTTTCAGAGTTTAGTTTAGGGCTATGGCCCATGTATTATTGCTCTCTAAGTATTTATTTTAAACACTGTCGAACTATTTTCTCTGTCTAGTTACTGGATATTTGTAAGGAGTGACTTGATACTCAACAAATTGGCCCTTTATGTTATCCTGTGTAATATTCCATTTGATTATGTTAATATTTAAATGGGGTGTTACAATTATAAACACTAAAAAATATTTTTATAGAAGTTTAGATAATTAATTAATTTATTAATATTAATAAATAATATCTTCAAGTTATCTTATTATTTTAATTAAGTTAATTATACTACTTTCTATAATTATAATTATATATATATATATATATATATATATATATATATATATATATATTAACAAATATTCAATTTAGTATGAAACTTTTATTTGATTATATTGTCAATTTTTTATTGAATAAAATTTTATTTATTCTATACTAATTATATAACGCTGTTCATATATTATGATGCATATTCTATAAAATTTTGATTTTATATCTATTTTTATATTTTAAGAAATTGAATCTTTGATATTATTTATTAAAAATAATTAAATAATGATAGAATTTTTACAACCACACAATCAACCCTCCGATTCGGCTATATAAATCAAACTGAAAACCCTAAAAGCTCACATCGTTGTGGCGCTTCTTTGCTCTTTCCTTACTTTCTCATTCGTATATTTTTGCTATCGCTGGAAGCTCCTTTCTAAAGCCGTAAGTTTTAATATTTTCATATGTCAAATCATTGTGTTTAAAAGAAGTTAAACGATTACATTCAGATTTTTCTTCTTTAATGTTATCCATACCTTTTTTTTTTCCTAAATAACTGTTCTTATTTTTGTCCAGATAATTAAAAGAATGAATTTATGTGAAACCTTAATTTATAACAGCGGGTATCTGTTTTGAAAAACTTGCTTTTAATTATATACATTACTAACAAAATTTATATTTCTTATCAATTTTATTTGAAGAATATTTTCGTAAAAAATATATATAAGTTTGTTGTGAAAAAAAATTTGTTAAAAATTACTACCGTTTTTTCAAATACTTTTTATAAAATCATTTTTGCAACAAATTTTATAGAAAATATTTATAAATTTTATAATTTTGTAAAAAATTATTATTCACGAAAAAATATTTTTAACAAAAATAACAGAAAAAAGTTTTTTTTTACAAACTTTTGTTAACAAATTTACAAGAAAAATCTCATCTAATATGAAAATTTTTAATAATGATGCATTTGGTTTATCTACTTTAGATTCTGAATACATTTTTACGTATAAAGCCACTTAAGTATTAGTTTTTTTCATTTAAAAGTAAGCATTATGTTTATTTTTAACAACTTTCAATAAAACACTTTATTTATTCATATGATAAAAGAAGAAAACTTTGGCAGAAAGATGTTATTCACAAATAATACCTCCTATTGTTTCATATTCTAAACTGTATAATTTTGCAACAGGTAAGAAGAGATCCAAAAGATGCATGGATTTCATCTTTCACAGCAAAAGCATTACTGTATGATGAGGTTAGCATATACAAACTACTGCAACACATAAACGCTGCTTTGTGAATTTCGGAGAATATTATTTGTTGTTGTGTTTTGTGATCCAAAGTGAGCATTGTTATCTGATATTTCGAAAGTATGTTTTTTATTTTTTCCATTATGTGAATTTTTGTTTGTGAGAAGACGACCCTCATCCACTATCTGCATTCACAGATATAATGAGATGATGAATGAGATGAATCAGAAATTATCTTCTCATATGAAGACAAAAGAACATCAAACTTCACTCTTCTTCGTTTTCTTTCATCAAGAATCTGTTTGACACTTTCCAATCAGAGCAGGAGCATTAGGAGATCCAAAATACAACCAGAATCACATGTACTTACAACTTTCATAAAAAAGCAAGGCTCTCTTGTTTTCATAGGTTTTTTTTCTCAAAATATGAACAAGTTTTAGTCATAGGAAGATAATCTTCAACTAGTTGTTTCTGAAAGCCAGAATCTCTTCAGAATTTCTAATATACTTTATGTTGCAAACAAAACTCATATATGTATATCCAATAAATGTATATCATATATTTAACCATATATTTAACCATTGAAACAATACATTCAAATATTGTTTACAACACATCTAAACCGATGTAATAGCAAAAACATAGTACATATTGAGTTCTTTAATGAACATCTAAATCACATTTTATTTTCTTTTTGAACAACAAAAATTAAATAAATAAAGAAATTGAGATAATTTAAGTCTTTTACATAAAAGTTATACATTAATATTACGATAGCTGATAAAAGAAATTAATATTACGATAACATAAACTATAAACTACAATAGAATCACATGTAAACTCACCATTTCTGTGAGCATCCTTGCATTAAATGTTAGATATCAGTTTAATCTTAATGGAATCTGCTCTAAATGATGTTTACGTAAAATTAGTGTGAAAATTTACATTCTGACATTAATTTATCAGGTATGAATTGAAATAATTGTATTTGGTTTAGAAGATTAAATAATTGGAAATACCATTTGTAAATAACATATTTTTATCCGACTAACAAAATTTTCTTGTTGTATAAAATAATATATTGTAAATACCATCCTTTCATTTGAAATCTGTCTTCTGCTTTGTTTTTTCAGAAATACACTCACCACGAAATAATTAAATTAAAATTGTTAAAGAAAATGTTTGGAAGAAAAATAACAAATTTGATGTGTGTCCATTTATATCAGCTTAATAGAAAAATAACATTTTTGTATCTTTCTCTGTTTTTCATACATATTTGTACCTGCCATTTTACGGTGATGCATGTCGAAGGTTGGTGGCAGAAAAAAACGTTAATTGGCAGCATCAACGGTGGATTCCTTATATACTGTGTGAGATCAACGACATGCATTGCTTTGCATTTAATCCAAACATTAGAGGCAGTGGCAGTTACGGATGGGAATCTGAGTCTCTTTCGACCCGTCTAAGCTCGACCCATACATCGTGATTTCGTTCGTCTTACTCTGTACAATCTATGCGGACTGCAATCACTGGTCTGGCTCGCACATCACTTGAATTGCGAGTTCACAGACTAGTTTTTTTATTTTTAATTTTTATGATAAAACTTTCGATGTTTAAAAATTGGAAAATTTTAAAAAGTTCACAGAATTAAGTAAAAAATTTTGAAGAGTTTGATGATAAATTGATAATTCAACATTTTCATCATATTCATACTATGACATACACAATGTATTCTTTAAATTTTAGCACATTAAAAGATACGTAATACTTATCTTTTCCACTTATACAAAAATTTAAAATATTAATAGAAAAATTGATAAAAAAATAACTAATATACATAAATAATTTTTTTTTCTTTTTTATGTAAATTTACGGACAGATCCGCGTGAACTATAAATTTATACGGACCGAATCATTACAGACCTACAAATTCATTATCCTGAATCACTCCACATTTTTTTCACTAGCCTGGAGGCCAGCCCAACCAGCCAGGCCTTCCTAATGACGGTAACACAATGCAAACGAAAATTCTATTATTTTAAACCACAAAAGAAAAAAAAAATTACTCGACGAAAAGTGTACCCAATCTAGTTGTCTTCCATCTGGCAGTGGCAGACGCTTTAATTGTTGGCTTTTTATTTTCAATTTCTTTTTCTGATTTCTGTGGAAAAGTTACAGACTCGTACTCTCTTACTCTTATACATTGATCGGAAAATAACTTTACTTATTGAATTATGAAAAAATAAATTAAAATAAAAATTCAGAATTTAGGTTATTCCGATGAGTATCGTAAGGTTTCTTCACTGAAAATATAAGAAGGTGGAAACCTTTCATATAAGAAATTTTATAATTTGGATCTCTACTTCTAATTTGTATATATCTTATATATTTTTTTTTTTATAAAATTTCATCTTAGAGCTCATAGCTCAGAACATGGTGATATATAAAGTTGTTGGGTCATACATAGTAAAACCTGAATGACAACTTACAAATAGTTTATCAATTGATACGAAAACAACAATAAACATAGGAATCTATGGTTATAAGTCACAACAAACATATACCACAAAACAAGATGCAACAACGAAAAGAAGGCTAAGAATTGCAGCTTTCAACTAACAAGTGTTTCATTTTGTAGCAAAAATAAAACCCCTACATTTTTCTTCCACCCTTTGCTAATTTCTCTCTAATACAATAAGTTAACCTATCGATTAACACATAAAGAGTGATTTCAACACCAACCAACATTACCATCATCCTTCCTATTATCTCCTCACTTTTTTATACTCTATTCACTTTATATTCTTCTAATATGAAGGTAAAATTTCTATCAATCACTGCTTATAAATATTAAATTGAAAAAAAAAATCAATCCATCTTTAAAAGTAATATCAAGATTCTTAATATTAAAATTCTTTCATTGTTAATGCTTTAATTTTGACTATTGTTATCCACGCCTCTATATATATTCCAAAAATTCTTCATACAAAGGAACACACAAACCCGCAACCCTCATGCTAGTCCTAAGATTGAATTACTTTGAACTCTAACACATAGCTAAGAAGAACACACAACTAATGCAACAGGCACACAAAACCCTACTTCCCACAGTTTGCCTAAGGTTCCAACTGCTCTGATATAAAAAGTGTAACATCTTAATTTTCTTTTTTTTTCCTAAACAAACATTCTTTTAGTACTTCAAGATATAAACTATATACAAATTTTCAAAATGTTCAACTATTTATCTAAAAATACTCCTATACTAATTCTTTCAGCTCCAATGATATTGTCGCCATCAGATCCTATCTCTGCCCGCATATTCAAAATACGACCATTGCAAACGAAAAGAAACAAAATGTATACAAAAAAATTTGCAAAGGTTAGCTAATTTTTCAAAAGAATAAACTCAAAATTTGGAAGAAATCATTATTACAAAATTGTGCAACTAAAACTCTGGAATAGAATAAAATTTGTAAAATCAAGAGTATGTTAATGCATTTTAAAAAGAAACTTAATATAAAAGCAATAATAACTTATAATAAATATTATCAAAACAAATCTTTGCTGGAATCATAGTTTGATAACAATAGTTTCCATCTATTCCTTTGTCTAGTGCTCTCCATGAATACTTCTTTCGATAATCCTGGTTCATCCCTCCCCAACTTCCACTTCCATTCTCTTAACAAAGTCATGTTAAACATTCTCAAATCCTTCATACCTAGCCCATGATATTACTTTATGCCTAACAAAGCATAGTCTTCAATGGATACTAAGACTCTATCCAATCTACTTTTGGCTGTCCCATTTGGTCTATACCATGTATATCTCCTCCCTATCATAGGTATGTCTAGCAAATCTATGTACTCAATGAATTGATTAAAATCTTGTATCTCCCTTTTACTTATACTTACTTAACTTAATCCTTTCCTCTCGTCTGGCTTCCTAACTGCATTAAAATCACCTATCATACACCATACCTTGTTCTCATCATCTCTCCTACATTTAAGCAATTCCTCCCACATGATTTTCTTTTCACTGTATACACATGAAGAATAAACATTCACTAAAGTTAACAATAGGTTTTCCTCTCCCCATTTTCCTTCCAATACTATGAATCCTTTTCCAAAATGATGGTTTGTTAATAAAAACTTATTCTTGTTCCAAATACTTAATATACCCCCTTCCCATTTTCAGCCACGCTATGCACCCATTCTACATTATTATTTCCCCAAATTCTATAACATTTGTCAGGTATGATGATATTTGTTTTAGTTTCTTGGAGACATATCATATCCACATCCTCCTTAGTGATGTTCTCCTTAAGATATTTCCACTTAGTCGATCCTCCCAACCCCCTAATATTAAGTCTCTGTGTTTGTAAGGAGGCACAAGATTAGAATGGGAGTTGTTGCTGCTGCAGTTAGCATGGCTTTGATGGTGTTTGGAGGGGTAGGAGCAGTTCTTGGAAGAACTCCACTGATGAGATGTTGTGTAAGGGTTCTCATCGGAGGTTGGATGGCTATGGCTATCACCTTTGGCCTCACCAAATTCATTGCCTCTTCTCAACTTTGAATGCCATTTCTAAAATGTGCATCCAAAATCTCATTATGTTATTAGGCTATCTCTTTTACATATCCTTTATAATTTTACAAAATGATGTCAAAACATAAAATTCACAGAATTAGCGCTTCATAACACTAGGCTAGACAAGATAAATTTAATACCTATACTAAATGTGATTAACATCATCACTAAATATGAACATTCCTCAATTCTTACCCTATATATAACAAAAATCACTTTAGACAATGTCATAAAATTGTGATCTAAATTATAAAAATCATGATCTAAAAATTAGACTACAGTTTCTTAGACGTGGTATATAAGCACTAGTGCAGATTTGACATTTTACTTCGCCTTATAGGCTTCGGTTGCCGCTGAACCAAGGCCTATAAGGAGACGGTGGCATTTTTGCAATTTTCATCCAACTTTTGGCCCCGGTTGCAACAGAACCGAAGCATATAAGGCAGCGTCAGTATTCAAATTTTCAAAAATGCCATCAGCATCAGGCTTTTGGCCTCGGGTCTTTAAGGACCGAAGCAATAAATGGGACTTTTGGCCTCGGTTGCAACAGAACCGAAGCATATAAGGTAGCGTCAGTTTTCAAAATTTCAAAAATGCCATCAGCATCAGGCTTTTGGCCTCGGGTCTTTAAGAACCGAGGCGATAAATGGGCTTTCGACCTCAGTTATTAATTGAACCGAGGCCATAAAGGCAGCGTCAGTTTTCAAATTTTCAAAAATGCCATCAGCATCAGGCTTTTGGCCTCGAGTCTTTAAGGACCGAGGCAATAAATGGGCTTTTGGCCTCGGTTATTAATTGAACCGAGGCCATAAAGGATGTTAAAATTCCCAATTCGTGAGCCCTAGCTACTATTCATCGTCTCCCCCAACTCTCTTCTCTCTGCGCGAATTTCTCCGCTCTGCCACCACCACCATGCTCTGCCTCCTTCGGCGACCAGCATCCTCCGTCAATAGTCGTGTGTCGTCGTCTCCGTCGCGCTGTCCAGGTTCACTGATTGCAAATCACCTCCCGCCGCGGGTGAGTTCGAAACTGCTTGGTTCATCTCATCATTAGTAGCCTTTGATGCGGTATTTACATTGGTATCACCCTTCTCCTCAGATTCCGATGAAGAAACACCTGGTGAATTCGAAACCGAGTGTTGAGCTTGCAGAACTTCTGATTGTTCTGGATCCAGTATCTAATCTTGTAGAGGAGCGTTTTCTAGCTTAACCTCTCCTTGTTGGATTTTGTGTTGTGTTTCAGTGGGAGCCATGGATGGAGGTTCACTGGGTGGTACAAAAGGACATGCAAAGGGTGTGTGAAGTGGAGTACACAAAGGAAGCAGTCCATGGGCAGCCCACCATACAGTTGCGGCGCTAACGGTGGCTCCTAAAATAGCTGTCACACTCGGAGGAGTGCACACGGGAGAATCTGCGGAAGTTTCTGCATTTACCATATGGCTTCAGTTCTCGTGGACCCGAGGCAGAAAAGGAACCTTATGGCTCCGGTTCATTTAGAACTGAGGCATAAAAGGGAGTCTATGGTCTCGGGTAATAACCGAGGCCAAAAGGGGTACCTTTTGGCCTCACCCCAATATGCCTCGGTTCCAGACCCGAGGTAAAATGAGGAAAATAACCGGGGCAAAAAGCCCTTACTACACTGGTGAAGTGAGTGTGACTATAGGTAATAGACAACGATTTTTAGCACGACAATAATTTTAAGGCCGTTGCTTAAAATTCTCACCATAAACAACAATTTTTTTTCAGATTGATTTTAGACCTCACCTATATTTTTAGACCATATTTTTATTGGTTTTGTCTACATATAGTTTAATGCAACAGTTATACAAGTATAGACTTTCATAATATTTATACAACATTTATCAAAATTTTATTTATTACATGTTTAGGTCATATTTACTAGTCATTATTTAATTTAGTGTGATCCAACTTCCTAAGATGCCTCTAAAAACAAAAAGGAACTTATATTTCTTATATTTCTATTGTTAATAATTTGCAAGTATTCGTAATACAAAACAACATTATGCCTTATTTACATTAACATTGTACAATTATTAAAATAAAGAATTGTTTTTTAATAACGTTATTTACAATAAGAACTTCCTTACGAACCTTAAAAAAAAAAAGAAAAAAAAACTTCATTAGGATCGAATGAATATATTAATGTATTAAATTATGTCAAGCAATCTTATGAGGAGATATTAAAAGACTGTGTGTGTTCTTACACCATAATAATATCTTTCAATCAGTTTTTTCTATATTAAAGACTACTAATATTTTTCTTACCCTGTTAGTTTGTTTAGATGAATTAACTTTTCCTAGTTTTAGAGCAAGGTCTTTTCTGAGTGTTTTAGTATTTGTTTTTCCTACGTTCTATATGTGTAGTTTATTTAAACACGTATTATAATACATAGATTTTTTTTTTTTATCTAAAGAAAACAAAATATATTATTATAGAAATATTTGGAATACACCAACCCATATAATTAATTATGATTCCTTACCTTTACTTAGATAGAAAAGCATATTAGAATTTATTTTAAGGCTTAATACTTGATCCTCTAATTTTATTCAAATTTTTAAAAAGATCCTTAATTTTTCATTTGTTCAATTTAATCCTCCAATTTCTTAAAAATGTTCAATTTAGTCATTTATGTTAAATTGACGTTAATGTCGTGTCCGTATAGTGTCATATGTCATGTTATTGTCACATAACAATGCTTGTTTTCAATTTAGTCATCTTAATTATAATTTTGATCTAATTTGGTCATCTCTTTTTTTAAAATGAAGCAATTTCGACATTCTCTCATTTTTGAGACTAAATTAGTAATTAAACTTATTTACAACTTTTATATATATATATATATATATATATATATATATATATATATATATATGTGTGTGTGTGTGTGTGTTTATATATTTTTTAAACATTTATATATCAAATTATTTTTCTTTTTCCATTTTACATAAAAAATCCCTATTTAAACTTATAATTTTTTTAAAATATTAAAAATGTAAATGTAAAATGGCACTTATAATTTTTAAATGTTTAATGTAACAAATATTTTTAATGTGACAAGTGTCACTTTATATTTACATTTTTTAATACTTTTAAAATATTATAAGTTTAAATAGGGATTATTTTTATGTAAAAATGTAAAAATAAAATAATTTGAATATTTAGATGGAGTGATTTGATTTATAATTTTTTTTTAAATTAACATGTATATATAAATGTATATATAAGTTGTAATTAAGTTTAATTACTAATTTGACCTCAAATTTGAGAGGGACCAAATTGCTTCATTTTAAGAAAAAAAGAAGATCAAATTAGATCTAAATTATAAATAAGGGGACTAAATTGAAAACAAACATTGTCAAGTGACAATAACATGATATATGATACTGTATGGACACAACGTTAACGTCAATTTAACGGAAATGACTAAATTAAATATTTTTTAGAAATTGGAGAACTAAATTGAATAAATGAAACATTAGGATTCTTTTTTAAAAATTTGAATAAAATTAGAGGAACAAATTAGGTATTAAGCCTTATTTTAAAACAATATAATTATCGACCATTCAATTGCAAGTACCCATGACTAAATGTAAGTATGAATAGGTGTGGTAGAGATATCTAAAGAAATTAATCGGATGAGGGAACTATCAAGGGTGGTTTGATAAAAATATGTGTTGCCAAATAAGTAAAAAACAAATTCTGAATTTGGAAGCATAGGTGGAACGAAAATGTCCTAACTAAAGAAAAATTCCGTAGGTTATACAAAAATTCTTAGCCAAGGTGTTAGACAAGGGAGTATGACTTAATAATCTTACACTTGGCTTGGAAATAGGGTTATATAGTATGTTCATAAAGATAATGTTATGCATACGAGGTAGGGATAAAAAAATCTAATTTTCTTTATTCGATGATTAGGGATAAAAAAAATCTAATTTTCTTGATCTGATTTATTTTTATTTTTGGTCCCATTATTTTTCTGTGAGAAAAGAAGTCCCACATCGATGAGAACTTACTTTGGGGCTTACTTTTAATGTTATAAAAGGAGTCCAATGTTTCCTTAGGAAATCATCCCAAAGTCTCTCCCATCTTATTCCTTTTGTTTTATTTTGATTGAGAGAAGAATTAAGAGAGAATATTAGTTTCTCCTCTAAAAGAGAAGGTTAGTTTCTCCTTTAAGGTTCTCCTTGTATTAGTTTTTCCTATTTCCAAGAGAGGGGTTGTTATTGTTTTTTCCTTGGGATTAGAGAGAATGGTGTGTAATTTTTCCTTTCTTTGAATAAATTATATTCATTGCCTATTATCTATTTTTGTTCCTTTATTTTCATCTTTTATTTTAGTTGTGAGTACTTGTGCTAGTACCCTGATACCCAACAGTGGTATTAGAGCTGTTGGTTCGTATGATTATATTTCACTGCTATTGTCATTAGAATAGTGCTGTGATAGTGGATAAAGTGTGGTAGTGTGGATACCAAATGTAACATCCCATCAGGATATTACTAATTTATAAATAAATAATTGGAATAATTAAGACAACATGTTTAATAATACCTCATTTTCCCAAAACGCGGGAAAATTTAAAACTTTATTAATTGCTGATAAAAACTTAGAACGTCCATCACATAATTAAAATCCAATGTTATTAAGTCACCCATCCGGGTTTACAAATATTTCCAAAACAAGTAATACAAGTAAAAAGTCTCCCCAACTCAATCCCCTCTACGCGCCTAAGCTGCACCTGAGCCACCTGCATCACCAGCATCTGCTCCCGTGTACCGCGTACACGATCATCGCCACACACACGCAGATAGGGTGAGCTTAGCAGATAAAACACATATATATTCAAAGCTATAAACATATATATATAAATCAGTATACATACACATAACATCACTTAAATTTAACTTTCCACATTGCCCTATATTTTTATTCCCTCGATTCAATCTCCAATACGTTTATTCGTGTTCTAC